>MDTE01037505.1_pt1 | contig 108427 bp, 101 predicted proteins | sample 811231 | NCBI WGS metagenome assembly MDTE01 (sample SAMN05326651, study PRJNA326480) | marine metagenome | isolation source: seawater | place: Indian Ocean: Red Sea | collected 2010 | reverse complement strand
TCGTTGGCGAACAACATGGCGAGGCGCTCGCCCGCCATTTCGCTGCAGCGGATGTTTTCGTTTTTCCCAGCCGCACCGACACTTTCGGGCTGGTGATGCTTGAAGCGCTGGCCTGCGGGGTTCCCGTGGCCGCCTATCCAGTGCCCGGCCCGTTGGACGTCGTCGGCGTTAATGGCCCGGGGTGCCTCGACGAAAACCTTGCCGCCGCCGTCAGCGTGGCGATGGAACGGGCCACACCCGCCCAGTGCCGCACCCATGCGCTTGAATATTCATGGGAGAACTGCACCGACCTTTTCGTGTCCCATCTCGCCGCGATCACTTATAGCGCCGGCGCACGTGCCGGCGCGGCAACAGACTAGTCAGGCTTTGAGCGGAACCGGCTGATCGGCTGGCGGGTCGACCTCGAAGGCGTTCGCGGTGCAGCATGTCATCACGAACTGTCCCGACGCGGCGACGAGGGCGATCAGGTCCGTCTCGCCCATCACCGCCCCGGCGACGGCATAGGACTCATCGCTGAGCCTGTTCGTTTTCATCAGCTCGCTCGCGACCTCGAAGCAGGCGCTCTCGCGGTCGTCCGACAGGTCCGGCACCGTGTGCGCATTGATCGCATCTACAATCTCGCGCTCTATGCCGATCTTCAGCGCGTTGCGCGACTGGGCGAACCAGGGATAGCGCGCGTTCCAGTGACGGGCGACGACCATGAAGACGATCAGCCGTTCGCGCTCGCTCAGCGGCCCCACGCCAAGTGTGTGGCGCATGTCCTGCGCCGCCTGAAACAGATCGGGGATGCGGATATAGGCGTGGAAGGGCCCGCCCACGGGTCCGCCGTTTTCGTTGGCCGCGTCGTACACGCGGGCCTGGTCCGGGTTCATGTCGTCCCGGTCGATGATATCGATTCGCATCATGTCGGCCTCTGTTCCGTAATAGCGTCAGCCGTCCTTGCGCGCGACCATCCACATATTATCGCTGAACGGGAACCGATCGAAGAAACCGAACCCGACGATCGCCAGCCCCGCATCAGCGACCATCGCGCGCAAGCTCTTCGGCGTAAAGTAATTGACATGCCCCGGGAAGCGGAAGCCGCACCAGCGCGAACCCATGACCCGACGGTTGATGGACGAGATGTTCGGCACCTTGATGATCGCCACGCCGCCGGGTTTGAGCACCCGCGCCGCATGCGAGAGCAGCTCGACGGGCTTATGTTCGTGTTCCAGGAAGGAGCGCATCAAGACGCCGCTAGCCGTCTCGGTCTCGTAGGTCGCTAGCCCCTCGACGGCCGGCAGGTTGGTGATGCTCCCGCCGCGCGTGGCCAAGAGTGCCCCGGCCTCCTCGGCCAGCGCTTTGGATATCTCGATCCCGCTGGTCTCATATTGCGCCGGCAGGCTCAGCAAACGATCAGCATTGCCGCAGCCCACGTCGACGACAAGGCCAGGTGGCACCCACCTCTTGATCCGGTTGGTCAGCTTGTCGGGCTTGCGCACTGCCCAGCGATAGAATTTGCGCCATGCCTTCGAGATTCCGTAGGCGAGCGGATATTCCTTGCGCATGCGGACCTTGCGGTCGCCATGGTTCTTTTCCCATGCGAACGCGACCTTGAAGTCTGCGTAATCCGGCGGATTTTCCAGATACACGAACCCGCACGCCCCACATTCACGCAGCTGCCATTCCTGCCACGAATAGCGGAGTGCGGTACGATCCGAATTATCGGTTTCGCAATTCGGGCAATTCCTGTGTAGAAGATCGCCAAGATTCTCGACTGCGGACATCGAATTCCTCGCTGATCGCAATATGCGCGATAGAGCTAGCTTTAGCATTGCAGCGGGAATCGCAACAGGCCTGTCTGACCCGCGCCGGAACACCGGTGTTCCGCATCATGTTACGCTTGCATCGATAACGGCGCATATGGCTCGATTCCGAGCGTGACCAACGGAGGCGGCGGCAACCGCGACATGCAGGAAACCCCGCAGAACACCGGGACGGACAGTACCGGCCATCTGATCGGCAGGATGTGGCGCGATTGGATGAGTGCCTACAAGGGTCGCGTCGCCATGGCGGTGAGCCTGATGATCGTCGTTGCGGGTGCATCGGCAGCCTATCCGAAGCTGATCGAGACCTCAATCGACCTGCTAGAAGCGAAGAACCCCAACGTCGTCTGGATGATGCCCGCGGCGATCATTCTGGTCACCTTCATCAAGGGCATCGCCTCCTACGGGCAGAGTGTCCTGAGCCAGTCCGTCGCCCTGCGGGTCATCAACGCCATCCAGAAGGCGATGTTCGCACACCTGATGCAGGCCGACATGCAGGCCCATGAAGACACATCGACCGGGAAGCTGATCTCGCGCTTCACCAACGACGTGAACCTGATGCGCGATGCGCTTTCGCGTACACTGACGGCTATGGCCCGCGACCTCGTGACGGCGGCCGCACTGATCGGCATGATGTTCTATCTCGACTGGCTGCTCGCGATCATCGTCGTGATCACCTTCCCGCTCGCCGGCCGGCCCATCATCCGGATCGGACGGCGCCTGCGCCGCGCCTCGACCAACGCCCAGACCGGCATGGGCGAACTAACGTCCAACCTCGAACAGGCCTTCTCGGGCATCCGACTCATCAAGTCCTACCGAATGGAGGAATACGAAAGGGTACGCGCCAACGCGCTGTTCGACCGCATCTACTATCTGGTGATGAAGACTGTGAAAGGTCGTGCCCGCACCTACCCGTTCCTCGAGACCATCGGCGGCGCTTCAGTCGCGGCCGTCCTGGCCTACGGCGGATGGCGCATCCTGTCAGGCACCGGCACGCTGGGAGAGTTTGTCGGATTCTTAGCGGCGGTGATCCTCGCCTATCAGCCGATCCGCAGCCTCGGCAATCTGAATGCTGCCCTCCAGGAGGGGCTGGCCGCCGTCCAGCGCAGCTTCGACCTACTCGACACGCCGGCCCGGACCGTCGACGCCCCGGACGCTCGCGATCTCGAGTTGGACGGTGGCAGCGTCGCCTTCGACAAGGTGACCTTCACCTACGCCGGCGACAAGCCGGCGCTCGAAGAAATCAGCCTGACCGTGCCCGAGGGAAAGACCGTCGCGTTGGTCGGCCCCAGCGGCGGCGGCAAGTCCACGGTCATGAACCTCCTGCTTCGGTTCCACGACGCTGATGCCGGCACCGTGACAGTCGACGGGCAGGATGTCCGGAACGTCACCATAGCGACCCTACGCGATGCCATCGCTCTGGTCAGCCAAGACATCACCCTGTTCAACGATACGGTCGCCGCGAACATCCGCTTCGGGCGGCCCGAAGCGACCGATGAAGAGGTGATCGCCGCGGCACGCAACGCAGCAGCGCATGATTTCGTCTCCGCCCTGCCCGAGGGCTATGACACGCTGGTCGGCGATCGCGGTTCATCCCTGTCTGGCGGCGAACGCCAACGCATCGCCATAGCCCGCGCGATGCTCAAGGATGCGCCCATTCTGCTCCTCGACGAGGCCACCAGCGCGCTGGACGCGGAATCCGAACGACAGGTCCAGATCGCGCTCGACCGGCTGACGGCTGACCGCACGACCCTGGTCATCGCCCACCGCTTGGCGACGGTCATGAACGCAGACCAGATCCTAGTGATGGATGACGGACGGCTCATCGAAACCGGCACCCATGCAGAGCTCCAGACGCAAGACGGGCTCTACGCCCGCCTGAGCCGCCTCCAGTTCCGCGAGCCGGGGCCGCAAGACGCCGAACGCGCGATCGGATGACCGACCCCAATCCGCCCCTGCCTCCGAGCAACGCCACGCTCACCAGTGCGCTGTATCGCGGCGCCACCACCGCCGGACTGCCGCTGGTCGAACTCCTCCTGCAGCGGCGCCTTATGCGTGGCAAGGAGGAGACCACACGCATTGACGAGCGTCGCGGCATCCCGTCCATCCAGCGCCCGTCCGGCCCGGTCATCTGGGTCCACGCCGCCAGCATCGGCGAGGCGCAATCCGTCCTAGTCCTGATCGAGCGGATCCTGAAGATCGCGCCCGAACTGCATATCCTGATGACCACCGGCACAGTGACGTCGGCACGCATGATGGGAGATCGGCTCCCGCCGCGGGCGATCCACCAGTTCGTCCCGGTCGACAGGGTCGCCTGGATTCGGCGGTTCCTGGATTATTGGCAACCGGCGGCCGCGCTGTGGGTGGAATCCGAGCTCTGGCCCAACCTGTTGCTCGAATCCCAGCGCGCCGGCGTGCCGATGGCGATGGTGAACGCACGCATGTCCGCACAATCGCGCAGGAGCTGGGGACGGGCACCCGCCTTCGCCCGGCAACTGTTCAACTGCTTTGAGACGATCCTGGCGCAGGATGCGGAGATCGCCGCACGGCTCGAGGCACTGGGCGCGCGTAACGTGTCGATCACCGGAAACCTGAAACTCGCCGCAGCCCGGCTACCAGCGACCGCCGGCGCACTCATCGCGCTGCAGGACACGATCGGAGATCGCCCGACATGGGTCGCCGCCAGCACCCATCACGGCGAGGAAGACATGGTCGGCGCCGTGCATCACAGACTCACCGGATCACATCCCGGGCTGCTGACCCTGTTGGCGCCCCGCCATCCACAGCGAGGCGACGACATCGCAAAATCCCTCACCCGCACCGGCCTGACGGTCGCACGCTGGTCGCAGAACGACGCGATCACCCCCGACACAGACATCTACCTTGTGGACGGGACGGGTCAGCTCGGTCTGCTCTACCGCATTGCACCGATCGCCTTCATCGGCGGCTCGTTCATTCCCCATGGCGGGCAGAATATGCTCGAGGCTGCCCAGCTGCGCTGCGCTGTTCTCTACGGACCGCATATCGATAATTTCCGCTCGGTCGCGAGCGAGCTCGAGGCCGCCGGCGCGAGCCTACCGCTGGCCGATGCAGACGACCTAGAACGAACCGTTGGTGCACTCCTGACGGATTACGCTCGTACAGAATCCATGGCGGCGGCGGCGGACGGTGCGGCCAGTCGCAAGCAGGAGGTGATCGAGCTGGTGATCCGGCGCCTGCAACCGATGATCGCCGAGGCCGTGGCAGGCGCATCGTGAGAACCCCCGTCTTCTGGTCCCAGCCCGGGTCGCCACTCGGCACCATTCTTGGCCCCCTCGGTTGCGCCTATGGTTGGGCCGGAGCACTTCGGCAAACATTCACGACCCCCGCAAGGCTCGATGCGGCGATCTTGTGCGTTGGCAACCTGACCGCCGGCGGCACCGGCAAGACCCCGGTCGCGCGGAGTATCTGCGCTGCCATGCGATCCGATGGAACGGCGTTTCTAACCCGCGGTTATGGCGGCCGCCAGGCCGGGCCCGTGCGCGTCGATCCGGACACGCATGACCATGAGGATGTCGGGGACGAGGCCCTACTCCTCGCGCGAACGGCCCCAACCTGGGTCGCTCGGGATCGCGCAGCGGGCGCCCGCGCCGCGATCACGGACGGCGCGCGGCTGATCATCATGGATGACGGCTTCCAGAACCCGTCTCTAGCGAAGGATCTCGCGCTCGTCGTCATCGACGGGGAAACGGGGTTCGGCAACGGCAGGCTGATTCCCGCCGGCCCCCTGCGGGAACCCGTTGCACAGGGGCTAGCACGCGCGGACGCAGCGGTCATTGTCGGCGAGGATCGCGCTGGTATCGCCGCCCGGTTGCCCGACGCGCTTCCCCGGCTCACGGGCCGGATCCGGCCTATAGCAAACCGTGTAGAATGGACCGGACGGCGGGTGGTCGCCTTTGCAGGGATCGCCCGGCCGGCGAAATTCTTCAATACCCTCGAGGCGCTCGGCTGCGAGATCGCGGCGACGCATGCCTTTGCCGATCACCATAGGTTCACCGCCGCCGAGATCGAATGCATCCGTTCCTCGGCCGGTGGCGCGACTCTCGTGACGACGGAGAAGGACGCCATGCGTCTGCCGCTCGCTCATACGAACGACATCGAAACCCTGGCGGTCGAGTTGGTGTGGGACGACCCCAGCGCGCTAGCGGAGCTCGTAGCACAGAAAATTCCGGCGGCGCTCGCCTAGCGGGCCACTGGCATCGGCCCCGCGATCAGTTCAGGATCCAGCCGCACATCGAACCAGTTGATACGCCAATCGAGATGCGGACCGGTCGAGCGTCCCGTCGAACCGACCGCGCCGATCGGCGTCCCCACCTCCACCATCTCGTCCTGATCGACGTCGATCGAGGCGAGATGCGAGTAGATGCTGGTCAGACCGTGGCCATGATCGAGCACGATGGTGCCGCCGGTGAAGAAAAGGTCATCTTCCGCAAGCGTCACCACCCCAGGTGCGGATGCCAGCACCGGCGCGCCCATCGGTGCCGCGATGTCGATTCCTAGATGGGGCCGGCGCGGCTCGCCGTTGAGGATACGCTGGTTGCCATACCGCCCGCTGATTCTGCCTACGGCCGGCCATGCGAACCCATTTTCGAAGTACGGTATTTTGCTGTCGCGGGCGCGGGCCGCAGAGATCTGGCGCCCCTCGCGGCGGATACGCTCCATATCGCCCGTATTGGGCGTGACCTTTCGGGCCGGCAACCCGTCGATCCGCTCGATATCGTAGTTGCGCATGACGACCGGAAGCCGCCGGGTCTCGCGGCGACCGTCGTCATACTCGATCGCCAGCGTGAACGCTTCCGTGCGATCCCGGCCCACACCGAAAACGAACCTGCCGGAGGCTGGATCGACGCGCAGCGGTTTCCCGTCGAGGGTCACGACCGCGCCCGGTTCGGCAGTGCCTATCACCAGCGCGCCCTGCGTAAACGTCTCGGGCAGATCGAGCCCGCGCGCTGTGCCGCACGACACGATCAGGATGACCAGCGCCGCGAACCATGGCCTCACAGGAGAGAGCCTTGCGGATCATCGCCCAGCTCTTTCTTCGCCCTCGATTTGGCGCGCTTCGGCTTGCGCGGCATTACCGGTACGGCGGCATCTCCGCCCACGCTGTCGACGACAGCGCCGACGACGCCGTCATCGCGGAAATTCAGCAAGATCGCATCGCCCGGACCAAGGGCGTTGGCCGCCAGGATCGGCGCGCCGGCGGAATCGCGCACAAGCACGAAGCCCCGCTCCAGCACGCCCTTGTACGAGTAACTCTCAAGGAGTCCTTCGATACCGGCAAGCCGCTGTTCGGCATCGGCCAGCACGCGCCTCGAGGCTTGTTCGAGACGATCGCCGAGCGACTGTGCGTCGCGCAAGTCACGCTCGAAGCGCGCAGCGTCGGACGATTGGGCGGCCGCGAGGCGCACCACCATCGCCGCCAAGTCGCGTTGCTTGGACGCGACATACTGATCAGGTTGCATGAGTTTGCGGCCATGCTGGACCACCGCCTCGCCCTTAGCACGCAGGACCCGCGACAATGCCGGACGGAGCCGTTCGGCCCAGTCGTCGATCCGCTGCATCGCACCCTCGAGGATGCGGCGCGGCGCGGGCAGGCCGCGGCCGAGCGCGGTCACCTCCTGGGCACGGCTGCGCACCAGGCGGTTCATGGCGCCGGTCAGCCGCGCGCCGTCTTCCTCTACCTGAGCGATCAGATCGCTGCGCACTGGCACCGCCATCTCTGCCGCAGCAGTCGGCGTCGGCGCACGCCGGTCCGACGCGAAATCGATCAGCGTTGTGTCGGTCTCATGGCCGACGGCGGAAATTAGCGGGATGTCGCTCGCCGCCGCCGCGCGGACAACATTCTCCTCGTTGAAGGCCATCAGGTCCTCGAGCGACCCGCCACCCCGGGCAACGATCAGCAGGTCTGGTCGCGGGACGGAACCGCCCGGTGCGATCCGGTTGAAGCCCTCGATAGCGGCCGTCACTTGGGCCGCCGCGCTGTCGCCCTGCACCAGGACAGGCCAGACCAGAACATGGCGCGGGAAGCGGTCGGCTAGCCGGTGCAATATATCGCGAATCACGGCCCCCGTGGGCGACGTGACCACGCCGATTACCCCGGGAAGGAAGGGGATGTCGGCCTTACGGTCGGCATCGAACAGGCCTTCGGACGCGAGCCGCTTGCGCCGTTCCTCAATCATCTTGAGCAGCGCGCCCTCGCCCGCCACCTCGAGCCGCTCGATCACGAGCTGGTACTTGGAACGGGCGGGATAGGTCGTGACCCGCCCGGTAGCGATCACCTCGAGCCCGTCCTCGGGCTGCACCTCGAGACGACCCGCGGAACCGCGCCAGCATACCGCGTCCATGGTCGCGTCAGCGTCCTTGAGGGTCATGTAGAGATGCCCGGATGCCGCACGCTTGAAGCCGGATACTTCGCCGCGCACACGGACACAGGCGAAGCTATCCTCGACCGTGCGCTTGACCGCCACTGACAAGTCCGCGACCGACAGCACGGGCGGCTGGTTATCGCCGCGTACCTGGTCCAGTAGGTCCGGGGTATCGGGGGGCATCTGGTTCATCGAATCACCTCCATGATACAAACTGCGGGCTCCAAAACGAAAGACCCAAAGAAGGATCCTCCCGATGCGAATTCTCGTTGTCGGCGGCGGCGGGCGCGAACACGCGCTGTGCTGGGCTATCGCCGCCTCTCCGCTCTGCGAGGCACTGTATTGTGCGCCCGGCAATGCTGGGATCGCCCAAGATGCGGAATGCTTCCCCATTGCCGCCGACGATGTCGACGGCCTCGTTGCCTTCGCCACCGAACAGGCGATCGATCTGGTCGTGGTCGGCCCCGAGGCACCGCTGGTTCTCGGAATAGTCGACCGGCTCGAAGCAGCCGGGATCATAGCCTTCGGGCCACGCGCAGACGCCGCCATGCTCGAGGGTTCCAAGGGCTTCATGAAGGATCTGTGCGACCGCCACGGCATCCCCACCGCCTCTTACGGACGTTTCACCGACGCCGAAACAGCGAGGGCCTATATCCGCGAACAGGGCGCCCCCATCGTGGTCAAGGCGGACGGTCTGGCCGCGGGCAAGGGCGTCACCGTGGCCCGGACCGTCGACGAGGCGCTCGACGCGGTAGACCAAGCGATGAACGACAAGGCCTTCGGCGACGCCGGCGCCGAGCTGGTTATCGAGGAGTTCCTGCCCGGCGAGGAGCTGTCCTTCTTCGCACTCGTCGACGGCGAGACCGCCCTGCCGCTGGCCGGCGCACAGGACCACAAGGCGGTCGGCGACGGCGACACCGGCCCTAATACCGGCGGTATGGGCGCATACTCGCCCGCCCCCTCACTCACGCCCGAGCTCGAGGCCGAGGTGATGGGAACGATCATTCTGCCGACCGTGCGCGGCATGGCTGCCGACGGGTATCCCTATCACGGGGTCCTCTATGCCGGGCTGATGCTCGACGGGGGACGTCCCAAGCTGCTCGAGTACAACGTTCGTTTCGGCGACCCGGAATGCCAGGTCCTGATGATGCGCCTGCGCTCCGATATCGTGCCGGCCCTTGTTGCTTCATGCGACGGCACACTTTCAAACTTCGATCTGCGCTGGTCTAACGATGCGGCGCTCACCGTGGTACTGGCCGCGAATGGCTACCCGGGCGCCTACCAGAAAGGCACGGAGATACGCGGGCTTGACGCCGCGGCGGCGACCGGAGCCACCGTGTTCCATGCAGGCACGGCCGCCGATGGTGAAACAATTCGCGCGACCGGCGGGCGGGTGCTCAACGTCACAGCGCGTGGTCCCAGCATCGCCGAGGCCCAAGCGAATGCCTATGCCGCGGTCGATGCCGTCGACTGGCCCAACGGGTTCTGCCGTCGTGATATCGGCTGGCGGGCGGTCGCTTGCGAGGCCTGAACAGTCAGCGCCGGGCGGCGAAGAACGCTCGCAGCATCTCCGCACATTCGCCCTCTTTGAGTCCGCCCACAATCTCAGGCGCGTGATTGCATGTCGCCTGTTCAAAGATCCGCGCCCCATGTTCGACGCCGCCCCCCTTGGGGTCGTAGGCACCGAAGAACAGCCGGCGAATCCGGGCAAACGCGATCGCCTGGGCGCACATGGCGCAGGGTTCCAGCGTGACATACAGGTCGCAGTCCGACAGCCGCGGCGCAGACAATTCCCGCGCGGCCATGCGAATTGCCAGCAACTCCGCATGGGCCGTCGGGTCGTGGTCCTGTTCGACCCGGTTTCCCGCGATGGCCACAATCCGCGAGGCGGCCCAATCGACGATCACGGCACCCACAGGCACGTCGCCCATCGTCGCGGCTTCCCGGGCCGCGGCCAGAGCCTGTTGCATGTAACGTACGTCTTCCATGGAACGGACGGTGCCTGTGCAAGCGCGAAATTGCAACGACGCGCAGGTGCCGCGTAGAGTGCGCCGCATGTCCAGACCCGTGATCGGCATCACCCTCGATTCCGAGGACCCCGGCAGCTACTCTAACCTGCCCTGGTACGCCCTGCGCCAGAATTATACCGACGCGGTGGCCGAGGCCGGCGGCCTGCCGCTACCGCTGCCCCACGAACCCGACCGGGCCGAGGACTATCTCGACGTGATCGACGGGCTGGTCATCACCGGCGGCGCATTTGATGTCGATCCGTCCCTGTTCGGCGCCGGAGAACGGCACCCCACCGTCGTCACCAAGGACCGGCGCACGGCATTCGAGCTCGCCACCACCCGCGGCGCGCTCGAACGCGACATGCCCCTGCTCGGCATCTGCGGCGGCCAGCAGCTTCTGCATGTGGCGCTAGGCGGCACCCTGATCCAGCATATTCCCGACGAGATCGAGAAACCGCTCGCGCACGAGCAGCCCAACCCACGCCACGAGCCCGGCCACAGCGTTTCCGTGCGATCCGGCACGTTGCTGCACCGGATCGTCGACACAGACTCGCTCGAGGTGAACAGCGCACATCACCAAGCCGCTAAGGTCGCGTCGGACCGCATCGTGATCAACGCGGTCGCCCCCGACGGGGTGATCGAGGGAATTGAGGCCGTGGATGCGCGTTTCGTGCTGGGTGTCCAGTGGCATCCGGAGTACAAGGTCTCGGTGGGCGATGATGCAATCTTCCGGGCCTTCATCGACGCCGCCACCCGCTAGTCAAAGCAACCAACCGATCGGCGCCAGCGCATGAATTCCGACGCACCCAAGGGCGAGCGCATCGCCAAGGTCATTGCGCGGGCGGGTGTATCCTCGCGCCGCGAGGCCGAGCGCTGGATCGCGGACGGCCGCGTCACCCTCGATGGCAAACCGGTGGACTCGCCCGCGCTGAATGTCGCGACCGACGCCAACATCCGGATCGACGGGAACCCATTGCCCGCACGCGACGCTGCGCGCGTCTGGCGCTATCACAAGCCCCAAGGCCGGCTCACCACCCATCGTGACCCCGAGGGTCGGCCGACCATCTTCGACGCACTGCCGGCCGAACTGGCCCACGCCAAGCCGGTGGGGCGACTGGATATGAACTCCGAAGGCCTGCTTCTGCTGACCAACGATGGTACGCTCGCGCGATGGCTGGAGCTGCCGTCGACGGGCTGGCTGCGCCAGTATAGGGTTCGGGTGCACGGTCGGATCGAGGCGGCGGCGCTGGCCCGGCTCGAACGCGGGGGCAAGATCGACGGCACCCAGTTCCGGCCCGCGCACGCTGCGCTCGAGCGCCAGGTCGGGGCGAATGCCTGGCTGACCATCACGATCCGCGAAGGCAAGAACCGCGAGGTCCGGCGACTGATGGCGCATCTCGGATACACTGTGAACCGGCTAATCCGCACCGGTTATGGACCGTTTCAGCTGGGCAAGCTGCCGCGCGGCCATGTACAGGAAGTCACACCTAAGATTCTCGCCGAACAGTTACCCCGCACATGACAGCCCAACCCGGACGTCTGCGCATCATCGGCGGTAGCCACCGCGGACACCGCATCGAGATACCGACCGGCTCGGACGCACGTCCCACGGGCAACCGGGTCCGCGAGGCCCTGTTCAACATCCTCATGAATGGCCTCGCCGAAGCACCTCAACTCCCGGGTGCGCGGGTGCTCGACGCTTGCGCCGGTTCCGGCGCACTGGGCATCGAGGCGCTGTCGCGCGGTGCGGACCACGCGGTCTTTCTCGACACCGACCGGGCGGCGGTCCGCCAGATCGTGACCAACCTCGACGCGCTAGGCCTGTCGGACCGCGCCGATGTCCGGCGGATGGACGCCGGCCGACCGACTGCCGGTGCTCCCTGTGCGATCCTGTTCCTGGACCCGCCCTACGACAGCGATACGGCCCAGACCGCGCCGGGGGCACTCGCTGCCGCGGGCTGGCTTGCGCCGGAGGCGCTGTGCGTAATCGAAACGCGCCGCAGCGCGGCACTCAATTGTGGCGCAGAATTTATGCCGGTCGACACGCGCAGCTATGGCGACACGTCGCTGAACTTCCTAATCTGGTTAGGATAGGCACCTCGGCGGGTTAACGCCGGCCGAATAGGCGCTCGATATCGGCAAGGTTAAGTTCGACATAGGTCGGGCGGCCATGATTGCACTGGCCGGCATGAGGCGTCACTTCCATCTCGCGCAAAAGCGCGTTCATCTCGTCGCGGTTCAATCGCCGACCAGCGCGCACGCTGCTGTGACAGGCCATTGTACTACAGACATCGTCCAGCCGTTCCTTCAGCGAATGCGCCGCGCCAATCTCCGACAGATCGTCCGCAAGATCACGGACCAGCCCCGCGACATCCGACTGGCCCAGTAACGCGGGGACCTCGCGCACGACGACGGCCCCGGTCCCGAACTTCTCGAGGACGAGGCCCAGCTCGGCAAACTCGTCGGCCCGCGCCGCGAGCCGGTCCGCCGCCGTTTCGTCCAGATCGACTACCTCGGGCAATAATAGTCCCTGGCGGACCACGCGGCCGTTCGCCAGCGCCACCTTCATGCGTTCATACACCAGCCGCTCATGGGCAGCGTGCTGATCGACAATCACCAGCCCCCCGGCCGTCTGGGAGACGATATAAGTCTCGTGCAGCTGGGCCTGCGCCGCGCCCAGCGGGAAGGCTACGTCCGCCGCCAGCGCATCCGCCGCGTCGCCCGCATACATGTCGACATCAGCAGGTTCGGGCGCCGCTGGAGCGGATTCTAGGCCTGGAATGACGCCCGTCCCGTCCTGTGGGGCAATATATTGCGCGGCCGCCTCGGCCAGTCCCGCCGGCACCCGGCCGCCGCCGTAGCCGCGTCCGCTAAAACCCGGTGTCCCGCCTGCCATACCGCCCTGCCGGAACGCACCCAGCGCAGCATCTGCTACTGTGGTCGAGGCCCTGTGCCCGGCGGCGGCCAGCGCATGCCGCAGCCCACCGACGATCAGGCCGCGAACAATGCCGGGGTCGCGGAATCGGACCTCGGCCTTCGCCGGATGCACATTTACGTCGACTATCTCGGGATCGATCTCGACGAATAGAGCAACCAGCGGGTGCCGCCCGCGCGCGAGGAAATCCTGATAGGCGCCTCGTACCGCCCCGGTCAGCAGGCGATCGCGCACAGGGCGACCGTTGACGAACAGATACTGGTGCTTGGTCGTGTTTCGGTTGAGGGTCGGCAGGCCCGCATGCCCGATGAGGCGCACGCCGTCACGCTCAGCGTCGATGGCCAGCGCATTGTCGGCGAAGTCGCGACCCATCACGTCCGCGAGCCGGCGCAGGAGCGCATCCTGAGACCGACCCAAATTCTCGGTGGCGGAGCTGGCGAAGCGCTCACGCTCACCGTCCCCGATTGAAAAACCGATGTCCGAATGGGCCATGGCGAGCCGCTGGACCGTGTCGACAGCATGGTCCATCTCGGTCCGCTCGGTCTTCAGGAACTTCAACCGCGCGGGCGTCGCGTAGAACAGATCACGCACCTCGACCCGGGTGCCGTTGCCCAGCGCCGCCGGCTGAACCTGATGCACCCGACCACCCTCAACGTGAATCTGCCAGCCATCGGCCCCGGACACGCGCGAGGAGATGCTCAGACGGCTGACCGAGCCGATGGACGGCAGCGCCTCACCTCGGAACCCCAACGTGGTAATATGCGTCAGTTCGTTGTCCGGCAGTTTCGACGTCGCATGGCGCTTGACGGCCAAGCCGAGTTCTTCCGGCGTCATGCCGGAACCGTCATCGCTCACTAAAATCATCGAGCGTCCGCCGTCGCGCAGAACTACGTCGATCTGCAACGCGCCGGCATCGATGGCGTTCTCGACTAATTCCTTGACGGCCGACGCCGGGCGTTCAATCACCTCACCCGCGGCGATCTGGTTGACGATCGTCTCGGGCAGCCGCCGAATGGTCATTTCAACGCCGCCAGCCGCGCGCGTGCGCGTTCCTTGCCATCGTCCACCGCCGGCTGGTCGAAGGGGTCAACCCCCAGCATGAAACAGGCGGTGACCGTTTCGAGCATGAAATGGACCATCAGTGCGCCCACTGCCGCAGGGTCGATCCGGGCCACGTCGATCCGTCGTACCGGGCGGCCATGGGCGCAAAGGGTATCGATCGTTGCCTCCTGCTCTGCCCCGAGCAGATCGCCCGTCGTCCGCCCGGCCAAGTAGTCCGCCCCGGCATGAGATGCCAGTTCCGGCGGAACACGGTCGCCGCGTCCATCAAGCGGCTGGGCAATAATGGTGAACATCTTGTCGTCCGGCCCATCGAGATAGAGTTGCAACTGGCTGTGTTGGTCGACGGATCCAAGTGCGTCGATGGGCGTGGTACCGCGGCCGCTCTTGCCGATGCTCTCGGCCCAAAGCTGGCGATGCCATCGCACGAGCGGCGCCAGCGAATCGGAATAGGGCATGAGCACCCCCATTCGCGCGCCCCGGCTCTGCAAAAGGGCCAGCGAGACGGCCGCCCCCTCCGCTGCGGGAACGGCATCAATAACAACGCCTTGGAGGTTCACCTTCAGCGCCTCGACCGCGCCGGCGCGCACCGCGGCAATGTCGACACCAACGAGCGCGGCCGGGAGAAGACCCACCACACTCAGCGCTGCGTACCGCCCCCCGATGTCAGCGGGATGATCCATCACCGGTACGCCCCAGCGCGCGGCTAGGCGTCGGATTGGGTTGTCGCCAGGCTCGGTGATCGTGACCGCATAGTCCGCGACCGTATCCGCGCCGCGTTGTGCCACCAAGTCGGGCATCAGGGTCATCGCTAGCGCCAGTGTCTCCGCAGTACCTCCCGATTTGGAAATCATGACCATACCCGTCCGCGCAAAATCTGTCGACGCGCGAAACCGCGCCAGAGTTTCTGGATCGGGGTTGTTGAGAAACCGCACATCCACAGCTGGGTTCTGTGCAAGCGCGCACAACGCCTCTGCACCGAGGCTTGAACCTCCTACGCCGAGTAAGGCCACCGTCTTGCAATGGGCGGAAAGTCGCGCCGCGGCGTCCCAGATCGCACCCAAATCGTCGGCTTGGGCGGCGATCGATAACGCCGGGAACCCCTCCTCGGCAATGTCCTCACGCATAGCCGACCACACGTCCCAGGCTGCCGCGCGTGCCGTCGCAAGCGCATCCGCCGTGAGGCCGCCGTCGCCAATCACCTCGGCCATGCAGCGGCTAACATCCTGAGTATATATTTCCGACATGCGGGTTCCGTCAGTCACGCCCGAACCGGCAGTCTGCGTCGTCCGCCGGGCCGGCGACAATGACCCATATTGTGGACAAATCGGGCGAGTCGGAGAATGTCGGTGCACTCTTCCCTGTCAACCGTCGTCGGCGATCGTCCGGGTCGCCGCGAGTCCCTCGGGTCTGCCGACGACCACGACGGTCAGTGCAGCGGGATCGAGGACTTTTTGCGCAACGCGCCGAACTTCCTCGAGTGTCACAGCTTCGATCAGGTCGTTTCGCCGGTTAAGGAAGTCGATTCCGAGGTCGCGGAACTGCACCGCTACCAGAGTCCCCGCGATCGCCATCGTGCTGTCGAAGCGAAGCCCGAAGGAGCCGATCAGGTTCGCTTTCGCCCGGTCGAGCTCCTCCTGCGAGATCGCGAATTCCTGCACATTCACCCATTGCTCGCGGATTAGGTCGACCGATTTTGCCACCGCGCCGTTCTCAGTGCCCGCCCCGCCCATCCACAGGGGCCCCTTTTGAAGCGGCAGCAGGTAGCTGAACACGGAATAGGCGAGACCCCGTTTCTCACGCACCTCGTCATAAAGGCGTGAGGTAAAGTTGCCGCCGCCAAGTACATGATTCAGCAAGATCGCTGCGTAGTAATCGGGATCGTCACGATAGAGCCCGCGATGGCCGAATACGACCCGGCTCTGAGGAATGTCGCGCTCGACGACAATAACCTCGCCAGCCGCGCCCAACTCGGCTTGTGGGATGGTAAAGGCTTCCGCCCGCTCCGGAAGATCGACAAAGGTCGCATCGAGCAGCGGCCCGAGTTCCGCCGCCGTCACATCGCCGACAACACCGATGATCAGCTCGCTGCGCGCAAGGCGCCGGCTCACGAACTTGCGTAGGTCCGCCTGCGTGATCGCAGCGACGCTCTCGGGCGTCCCCGTCACGGGCCGGCTGTAGGGGTGGTCGTCAAATACAGCCTTACGAAATGTCTGCTGGGCGATCCGGTTCGGGTTGCTGGCGCCCGCCGCGAGGCCGGCCTGGATCTGGGCGCGAACACGCTCGACCGCCATCGCATCGAACCGCGGGCTTGTCACGGCCAACCGCAAGAGGTCGAATGCCTCGTCACGGTTTCGCGTGAGAGTTTTCACCTGCCCGCCGAACCCGTCGAATGTGGCATTAAAGGACAGGGAGATCGACTGGTCCGCTAGGCGGGTCTGGAACACTTCGGACTCGAGTTCTCCCGCCCCCTCGTCGAGCAGGCCCGAGACCATGTTCGCTAGGCCTTCCTTGCCGGCAGGATCAGTTGCCGCGCCGCCAGGGAACAGGAAACGCGCCGAGACGATCGGCAGCGAATGATCCTCGACCAGCCACGCCTCAATCCCGCCCGGGCTGATCACCCGCTGGATGTCGAACGCCTTCGCCGGCAGCGGCGCGAGCATCAAGGCCAGCAAGATAAGCAGCGGCGGCGCGGGCACACGCTCTATCGCCTGGGTCATGTTTGGTCCCCTCCCGCACCCGGCAGCAATATGCCGGTGGTCGATCGTTTCATATCGAAGATCGCGCGGGCGGCTGCATTGACCTGCTCCACGGTCACCGCCCGAATCCGTTCGGGCCATGCCTCGACATCCGCGACCGTCTGCCCCGTCGTCAGCGCGGTGCCGAAGACGTGCGCGGGACCGCCGACGCTGTCGCGCGCGAAGATCGTGCTATCGATCAGGCGTTGCTTAGCTCGCGCCAGCTCCTCCTCGGTGATCCCGTCCTCTCGCAGAAGGCCGACCTGCTCGTCCAGTGCAGCCTGGACTGTCTCGACATCGACTTCCGGCCGCGGGCTAAACCATAGGCCAAACGTGGTGAGATCGAGGTCGCCGGGCGAGTACCACGCGCCGGCCGATACCGCCAGCGACTGGTCGACGACGACCGACCGATAGATGCGTCCCGTTGTGCCGCCGCCAAAAATCTCCGCCAGCAGTTCAAGCGCATAAGCATGGGAGGTATCGCCCGCAACATAGCTCGGCGCGAGATAACGACGCGACCAGGCCGGCTGGTCGACCCGTGCATCGCGCATCACCACCTCGCGCGGGGCGATCTGGGGCGGTTCCACCGGGCGTTCGCGCGGCGGCAGGGTCTTAGCTGGAATCCTTCCGTAGGTGTCCCGCGCAAGGCGCACCACCTCTTGCGGGTCAACATCACCCGACACGACCAGGATTGCGTTGTTCGGCGCGTACCACGTCTCGTAGAAGGATTCGAGATCGGCACGGGTAATGGCCTCGATCTCATGCGCCCAGCCGATCACGGGTAGGCGATAGGGATGATTGAGCCAGGTCGCCGCATTCACCTGTTCGGACAGCAGCGCGCGGGGACGATTGTCCGTGCGCGCCCGGCGTTCCTCGAGGATCACCTTCCGCTCCGGTTCGATGATCGCGTCGGTCAGGACGAGCCCGGTCATCCGATCCGCCTCGAGCTCCATCATCAGCCCCAGATGGCGCGGCGCGACAGTCTGAAAATACCCCGTATAATCTTGCGAGGTGAACGCGTTCTCGCGCCCGCCCAGCTCAGCGATAATCCGGGAGAATTCACCCGGCGCGTGGGTCTCGGTTCCCTTGAACATCAAATGCTCGAGATAATGGGCGATGCCGGACTTGCCCGCAGGTTCGTCGGCGGCACCGGCGCGATACCAAACCATATGGGTCACCACCGGCGCGCGATGATTCTTGATCACCACCACTTGCATGCCGTTGTCGAGTTCGAAGTTGGCCGGATTGAAGACCTGCGCCTGCGCGATGGTAATTGCCGGAAACCCGAATGCCATTAAAAGCAGCATCGCGCGGAGAACATGCATGCGTGTAAACCAGAGCATCGATTGCAGTCCTTTCTGCGGCGCATTCAGGTCGTTGCCAGATATGGCGCGCAAGGACGCGCCGACAATGCCAATCCCGGCAATTCGCTCACTTTAACGCTACATTTGGCGAAATTGGGGCGGCGGTTGGCCGCGCGCGACCCCGACGGCACTTTAGAAGATGTCGAGCAGGCTATTTCGCTTACGCGAGATCGTGGGCACCTCACCCTCGGACGCCGGAACACCCAGCGCCTGGTTCTCACGCAGGCGGCGCGATTCCTCGGCCGCGTCCAACACATCGTCGACCGCATCCTGTTTAAGGCCCAGCAGCTCGCGAATGAAGTTCTGGTTGTCATCCTTGAGGACCGAAGTTTCGCGGTCGATCTGCGCACGGATGAGCGGATCGGTCTCCAGAGCGCCGGCGCGTGACAGGAATGCAGATTCTCCGGCGGTCGCCTGCTGCATGCCATCGCGTGGTGCCGCGCGAGCCGCCAGCCTGACATTGCCGCGCACTTTGCGGGTGTCGTCATCCTTGCGGAACACGGCCTGGCGAGCCTGCTCGCGTGTCGAAAGCGTTGTCAGGTCCTCGGCCCCGGGTCGCGGGGGGCGCAGCTTGAAATCAGGCGGCTGCGACAGGGGTGCACGCGGCACGACGGCGAACTCATCGGGCGCATTGCGCTGCAGGCCGAGGGCGCGCTTTGTCGAATCGCCACAGGCCGCTAGCGCCATCGCTACGACCATCAACAGGACAAGTGCACACGGAGTACGTGTGGAACCGTCGGTGCGCGCGGGTGTCTCAAGCATGGCGGTCATATCCGTCCGTTCATCGCTCGGGTCGCGTTTCAGATCAGAAGACCTATTTTACCGAACGCGCGGAGCCGAACAAGCCATCGTACAGCAACATAGCGGTCCCGAAGAAGATGGCCATGTCCGCGATGTTGAACGCCGGCCAGTGCCAGCCGAACGCATGGATATCGATGAAGTCGACCACCGCGCCGTAAATCAGGCGGTCGATCACATTGCTGAGGGCCCCGCCGATCACCAACAGAAGTGCGAAGCGCACGATAGCCTGACCCGAGCGCAACAGCCATATTATCAGCATCACCACGATGACTAGAGCGAGCGCAACGAGAATCCAGCGCGACATCTCTGTCCCCCCAAACAGGCCGAAGCTGATGCCACGGTTCCAGACCGGCACCAAATTGAAGAAGGATGCGACCGAGATCACCGTCGGGGGATCGAAGACCAGCCCCAACATGACATGTTTGACAAGTTGATCGAAGGCAATCAGCGCTCCGATGAAAACTAAGGCCCATTGTGGCATCACAAATCCGCCGACCTACTCGGCGGCCTAATGCCGACCGTCGATGGCCGCTGCACAGCGGCCGCAAACGTCTGGATACTCGTGGGAGCCAACATCCCGAAGGACCTGCCAACAGCGCGAACATCTCTCGCCCTCCGCCAGACCCGGTTCGACGGCGATTGCATCGACATCTGGAAGACTGAACGCCCCTGCAGGTGCTGGGCCCTCAATGAGGGTCCCGCCCGAGGTGATGGCGATTTCCGCCAAGTCCAACCCGGCCATAGCCGCCACGGTCTCACCGTCGGCATAGACGGTCGGCGCAGCCTGCAGGCTGGAGCCGATACGTTTCTCGGCACGCTCGATCTCGAGTGCCCCTGTCACAACCCGGCGCAGGCGGCGGACCTTCTCCCATTTGGCCGCCAGCGCATCGTCGCGCCAAGCGACGGGCACATCGGGGAACGTACGCAAATGAACTGATTCCGCGTCGTCCGCCCCGAGCCGGGCCAGCCACGCTTCCTCGGCGGTGAAACAAAGGATGGGCGCGAGCCAAGCCGTCAAATGCGTGAACAGTATGTCGAGCACCGTGAGTGCCGCGTGCCGCCGGATACTGTCCGGTGCATCGCAGTAGAGCGCGTCCTTACGGATGTCGAAATAAAAGGCGGACAATTCGACCGCGCAGAAGTTATGCAATGCCGTCCACTGAGTGTGGAACTCGAAATCGTCGGTGGTCCGTCGCACCAGTGCATCCATCTCGTGAATGCGATGCAGAACCCAGCGCTCGAGCTCAGGCATGTCTTGCAATGCAACCCGTTCGCTATCGTCGAACCCGTCCAGATTACCCAGCAGGAAGCGCAGCGTGTTGCGAATACGCCGATACAGATCGGTCTGGTGCTTCAGTATTTCCGGGCCGAGGCGCAGATCCTCGGAGTAGTCCGAACTGACGACCCAAATCCGCAGAATGTCGGCGCCCAGAGTCTCCACTGTCTCCTGGGGCGAGATATCGGTACCACGCGACTTCGACATCTTGCGACCGTCCTCGGCCATCACAAAGCCATGGGTCAGAACCGCGTCATAGGGCGCTCGCCCCCGCGTACCGCAGGATTCCAGCAGCGAGGAGTGGAACCAGCCACGATGCTGGTCGGATCCCTCGAGATAAAGCGAGGCCGGCCATTGCAAATCGTCGCGATCCTCGAGCACGAAGGTATGGGTCGAACCGGAATCAAACCAGACGTCAACGATGTCACGGACCTGCTCATACTCCTCCGCGTCATACTCATCTCCAAGGAAGCGGGAGGGCGGGCTCGCGAACCAGGCGTCACCGCCCTCGACTTCAAAAGCCTTGGCAATCCGGTCGAACACTGCCTGGTCGCGCAGGAGCTCACCAGTCTGCTTGTGCACAAAGACCGGGATAGGCACACCCCAAGCACGCTGGCGCGAGATGCACCAGTCGGGACGGGTCTCGATCATCGAACGAAGACGCGTCTGGCCCTGTGGCGGCACGAAGCGGGTATCCGCAATGGCCGTGAGCGCCTTGTCACGCAGATTGTTCGTCTCCATCGAGATGAACCATTGCGAGGTGTTGCGGAAGATCAGTGGTGCCTTGGAGCGCCAGGAATGCGGATAGGAATGCTCAAGGCGGCGGCGGCCAAGCAGCGCGTTCTCGCCCTCGAGCAAGCTCATCACAGCGCCGTTGGCCTCGCCCTCCTCGCCGTCCGGCGTCAGGACTGCCATCCCGGCGAACAGGGGCACATGCTCAAAATAGCAGCCCGCCTCGTCGACCATGTCGGGTACGGGCAGGCCATGAGCACGGCCCAAATGGAAGTCATCCTCCCCATGGCTCGGCGCGATATGTACGAAACCGGTACCGTGCTCTGTGGTAACGAAATCGCCCGCAAGGACTGGTACCTCGTGATCGAAGCCTTTCGCGTGCAGCGGATGGGCACACATGCTGCCGATGATCGCATCCCCCTTGAGCTTCGCTACATCCTCGCTCGCCTCGATGCCCATCTCCCGGCATGCGGTCTCACGAAGAGACCGAGCCATCACTAGTTCGTCGCCGATGCGTACGCGGCTCTTCTTCCCAACTCCGGTGATACGGATGCGCACATAGTCAAAATCGGCGCCCGCGGCGATGGCACGGTTCCCCGGAATGGTCCAAGGCGTCGTTGTCCAGATGACGATGACCGCACCTTCAAGGGCCGAATCGGCGGCCTGCGTCACCGGGAAGCCGACATAGATCGAGGGCGAAACATGATCCTCATACTCGACCTCGGCGTCGGCGAGGGCAGTCTTCTCAACCACCGACCAAAGGACCGGGCGGGCACCTCGATACAGGCCGCCATTCATCGCGAACTTGGCGATCTCGCGGGCGATCTGTGCCTCGGCCGCATAGGCCATCGTAGTGTAGGGTTCGGCCCAGTTACCAATCACGCCGAGACGCTGGAACTCAGCCGACTGTACCTCGATCCAGTTGGCAGCGAACTCGCGGCATTCCCTGCGGAACTCGACGATCGGCACATCGTCCTTGTTCTGACCATCGGCGCGATACTGCTCCTCGATTTTCCATTCGATAGGCAGTCCGTGGCAGTCCCAGCCGGGAACGTAATTCGAATCCTTGCCCATCATCTGCTGAGAGCGGTTGATTACGTCCTTCAGGATCTTGTTCAGCGCGTGCCCGATATGCAGGTGCCCATTCGCATAGGGCGGACCGTCATGAAGCACGAAGGGCGGACGGCCAGCCGATGCGATGCGCTGACGCTCGAACAAGTCGAGCTTCGCCCAATGTGCGAGCAGCTCGGGCTCCTTCTTCGGCAACCCGGCACGCATCGGAAATTCGGTCTTCGGAAGGAAGACGGTGTCCTTATAATCAATGGCCATGTTCTGTTTCCAAGCGACCGAGCGGCTTATAGAGCGACGTACGAACAACGGCAACAGCCGGACATCCGGTGTTTTACATATCCCCGTCGATAAAATCACCGGCGCCGAGTGCACGCGCCTCCAACAGTTCGCGCGCCTGCCGCGAATCCGCGGCGATCTGCGCCTTAAGCGCATCGATGCCGTCAAACTTCTGCTCGGGGCGGAGGAAGTCAACGAAGGCTACCCGCAGATAGCGACCATAGATATCCCCGTCGAAATCGAACAAATGCGCCTCGAGGACCAAGGTCTCGCCATCGACCGTCGGACGGACACCGATATTCGCGACCCCGTCATACCATCGGATCGTATCTCCGTCACGCACGCCGCCGCGGATCGAATAGACGCCCCGTGCCGGCGGGATCGCTTCGCCTAGGTCGACATTGGCAGTGGGAAAGCCGATGGCCCGACCGAGCTGCTGCCCAGTCGAAACCCGGCCCTCGACCTCCCATAGATGCCCGAGCAGGGCCGCGGCGCGCTGGGGCTGTCCATTGGTCAAATACTCGCGGATCATGCTCGCGGAATAAACCTCTCCGACCTCGTTGTGAGCCGGCTCAACGCAGGTGACATCGAAGCCGAGCTCCTTGCCGCGCGCGGCGAGAAGGTCGGGGTCACCGTCGCGTCCGGCGCCGAACTTGAAGTTGAAACCAACCACCACGTGAGCTGGCGCGATTCCACCATGTAGGACACCGGACAGGAAGTCTTCGGCCGCGCACCCCGCCAATGCCGCGTTGAAGCGCAGTACAAACAGCTGCTCGATCCCGAGTGCTTGGAGTTCACGCACCTTGATCCGGAACGGCGTCAGGCGAAAAGGCACATCCACACTGCCGAAGAAGGCGCGCGGATGCGGTTCGAACGTGATGACGCCAAACTGTCGGGCTTGGCTGCGCGCGATATCCCGCGCTGTCGCGATCACCTTTTGATGACCACGGTGCAACCCGTCGAAGTTTCCTATCGCGACGACCGTTCCCCGCGCGGAGTCCGGCAGCGCATCCACATGTCGGTAAATTCGCATCCGCCGGATGTACGCGCCGACCGGGCGATGATCAAGCGCCGATCGAAACAACTGGTCAGGCTTCTTGCTTATTCCTGCGCGGAACGAGGACCTCCGCCTGGCCTGCGATTACGACAGTGTCGCCGACCGTGCAAACGGTCTCCAGCATGACGCGGGAGCTCTCGGGCTTAAGTTCAATCACCGTGGCGCGTGCCTTGACGGTGTCGCCGGGGCGAACTGGCGCTTTGAACTTCAGATTCTGACTTATGTAGACGCAGCCCGGACCAGGGAGGCGGGTACCCAACACGGTCGAGATGAAGCTCGAACACAGCATGCCATGGGCGATCGTGCCCTCGAACATGGAGCGCGCGGCATATTCCTCATTAAGATGCATCGGATTTGTATCGCCCGAGATGCCGGCGAACATGACCACATCGGCGGGGCCAATCGTGCGCGCATAGGCTGCAGTCATGCCAGACTCGATGTCTTCGAAAAAAAATCCGCTCAGCTCTTCAATCGGATCGGCGGCAGCAAGCAGCGGAGTCGCCGCGACCGGCTCAAAAACATCAACCGACATATGGAAAACCCTTGGTTAGATTATGCAACGCACATCATGGTGCGCCGCAGCATCCCTAAACGCAAGGCGTAGTAAATTATTTATTATCCTGTTGTTTAAATTTGTTTTTATCCCTCATTTTCGTCGGATATCCCGACTTAACATTATGCGTCACTGCAATATTGCATATATGCGGCGCAGCATTTCATGTACCGGTCAGTCATTGCCAGGGCGTGGATCGATCGGCACCTGCGTCGACAGGCCAAAGATTTCCTCAGCCGCGGCCGCAGCAGACAGCAGGGCGGCCTCGCTGCGCGGCGGTCCGACGAGTTGCAAGCCGACTGGCAGGCCGGAAGCCGTGAATCCGCAAGGGACCGAGATCGCCGGACAGCCCGTCAGAGTGATCGCAGCGACGATGAAGAGCCAGTCGACATAGTTGTCAAAAGCCTGGTCACCGACCCGCTCCACATAGCGGATGTCCACGTCGAACGGCGGTACGATGGCAACCGGACAGGCCAAGATGTCTTTGGCCTCAAACCATTGCGCGACGCGCTGAGTCAGGCGTCCACGATCGACCTGAGCGCGCCCGATCTCAGACGCCGTTAGTTTCATACCCTTCTCGATGTTCCAGATCATCTCGGGCTTGAGAGCGTCGCGGTGATTCTCAAGCAATGACGCACGGCCGGTCACGAAGAGCGCAGCGCGCAGGGTTTGAAAGACGTCCATCGCGCCCGTGAAATCGGGACAGGATTCCTCAACCGCCGCGCCCGCATCACCGAGCTTTTCCACCGCTGTACGGCAGACTGCCGCGACCTCGGGATCGACGGGACCGATCCCCAGATCCGGCGAGAATCCGATGCGGCACGGAAGTTTCGGTTGCAGCGCCGCCACTTCGAAAGATACCTCGGGCGTGGGCAGCGACAGCGGAAAGCTGGGGTCGATCCCCACCTCCGCATCTAGCATTAACGCGAGGTCCGCCACATTGCGCCCCATGGGCCCGTTCATGGAAAGGGTCTGGAACGGATCACTGCCCGGTCCGAGGGGCACACGCCCCGGGGTCGGCCGCAACCCGACCACCGAACAGAAGCTCGCCGGCGTACGCAGCGAGCCTCCCAGGTCGGAGCCCGTTGCAAGCCAAGTCATACCGGTCGCCAACGCGACTGCCGCGCCGCCGGACGAGCCGCCACAGGTCATGTCGGTGTTCCATGGGTTGCGGGTCTTGCCGAACACCTCGTTAAAGGTGTTGGCGCCAGCCCCGAACTCGGGTGTATTGCTCTTTCCCATCACGATCGCGCCATTGCGCTTCAGCCGCGCGACCATCACGTCGTCCCGGTCAGGCAAATGGTCGGCGAAGATCGGCGAACCATAGGTCGTCCGGACCCCGGCCACATCGGTCAGATCCTTGACTAGGATCGGCAGGCCCGCGAGCCACCCGGGCCCTGGCTCATCCGGGGGCCGGACCGCCTCGGCGGCGTCGCGCGCCATCTCAAGGCAAAGCGTGGGCACGGCATTCACCATCGGATCCACCTCGGCGATCCGTTCCGCCGCCGCATCCACCAGCTCAAGGGGCGAGATCTCACCCCGGCGCAGCATCGCTACGGCATCGCGTGCACTCGCCTTCGTTAGCTCCGAAAGGGACAAACACCACTCCTACACGATTACTAGTACATCCTAACAAAGGTTTGCGGGCAAAGAACCCCGAGCATTGGGCCGAGGGTGAGCTAGCGAATAACCAGTTGCGGCTCGGAAATCTTTACAACTCTGGTGCCGACGACGCGCCGGGCTTTCGGCGACCCTATGAATGGTGGGCGCTCATGGCAAACCAGTCCGACGCGACCGCGCAGAGGCGCTTCCCCCTGCCCACTCGAAGGGGTCGGTTCCTAGGAAGATTCGTTTGAGGCGTGTATCTAGGCCTAGTTCTCCGCTCATCAGGCGAATAATGACGCCTCGGGAATGCGTAACCGCCTTCTCTCCCACCTGAAACCTTTGTAGATCGCCGAAGTAGACTGCCTTATCGAGGCCCACAACTCACGCGATGTCACCTTGGCCGTTAGTCGAATACGCACTTGCCCCTTCTCGACGAAGGCGTTCTGCGCTAGCTTCCGCGCCGTTTTGGGAAGCTTTCATCAAATCGGCAGTCTCGCATTGCGCCTGTTCCCGACGGAGACCGGACACTGGCTCGCTTTGCGTGGCCTGCAAGCCGGTCTCGGCCCGCGCGAACGTACTAACGACCTCCCCGCCCTCGCCCAGCCGCTGTTCGGCTTGCACTTCGCAAACCCAGTTTGCGTCTCGGCCGGTTTCGACAAGAACGCGGTTGCCATCTCCGGGGTCGCCCGGCTCGGTGGCGGCTTCATTGAGGTCGGCGGCGTAACACCAAGACCCCAGCCCGGCAACCCGCGCCCCCGGCTGTTTCGGCTGACCCCTGACCGGGCGGCGATCAACCGCATGGGCTTCAACAATGACGGCGCCAAAGCGGTGAGGGAGCGGCTATCGGAATACCGCGCCGGTACGGATATGGCCCAACCCCTCGGGGTGAATATGGCCGCCAACGCAACAAGCAGCGACCCAGCGCAGGATTTCGTCGACCTAGTCAAGGCCTTCTCGGCCGTAGCTGATTATCTGACCATCGACGTTTCATGCCCAAACACGGAGAACGGCCAGATTTTTCTGGAACCCCGCGCGCTTGAGGATCTTCTGGCAAGGCTTAACACGGCCCGGGATGAAACGGGATCCCGCCCGGCGATGGTCGCAAAGCTGACGCCCGACCTCGACCCCGCGCATCTGCGCGAGCTCATCGGGATCATCATGGCCGCCGGCATCGATGGAATTACCCTGTGCAATACGACGACCGCACGCCCGGCAACGCTGCAAAGCCCGAACGCAAGCGAGCGCGGCGGGCTCTCGGGCACGCCATTATTCGAGATGTCCAACGCGATTTTGCGAACGGTCTTTGAACAGACCGGCGGCAAAGTACCCCTCATCGGCGTCGGCGGTATAATGAGCGGCGCCGACGCCTATACGAAGATTCGTGCGGGCGCGAGCCTTGTCCAGTTCTACACCGGCATGGTCTATGGTGGCCCCGGTCTGGTTCAGGAGATAAAGCGCGACTTGGCCACTTTCTTAGCGCGGGACGGGTTTGCAAACATCGCAGAGGCCGTCGGGAGCGAACACAGGTCATGATGGCGGCGGCAAAACATCGGCCGCACGAGGCGTCCCGAGGCCATACGGCATGAACCTTAAGAAACACCGGGAAATTCTCATTGTCAGTGCCGTTGCGGCGGCGCTGGTCGTGGGCGTACGGGACTACACGGCCGACACCAGCAGGCCTGTGCCTGCTCAGGCGGAAAGCTTCCCCGTCACGAATCAGCATGGCGAACCTAAGAACCGGAGCGGCGACGGCAGCATTCTTGCCTTCGATGGCGTGAGCCCCAGCACGCCGGTGCGCGTTGGCAGCAACCAGTGTATCCAGTGGTGGAGCGAGCGGCCTGATGCCTACCGAGTCGAGGTTGCTGGATTCGACGGCGACGACTGGCAACCGAACGAGCTCTTCCTGGCCCAGAAGCGGGACGGCAATCCCCCATACAATTTCCCCGCCTGGTACCGCTTCATAGGAACGGCGCCCGGCCCCACCGAGATTTCTTTCAAGGTGCTGCGCGGCCTCTGCCGCTAGCTCGCTCGGGCCAAGGTACGCCCCGAGCCAAATTTCAAGACCAAACCTTGGTCCAAGAACGGCACAGCCAGCGCGGGTCTTCGCGTTGACTCGCCCCGGGCGGTTTCATAAAGTCCGCGCGAAATTTGACCGAGCTATATTCCGGGCTTTTTCCAACCCCTTAACGAACGTCCGGCGCAACAAAATTGGGCGCGCGAGGAGAGAAAACTCATGACCGACACACCCTGGAAAACAGACGACTGGTTTACCAGCCCCTGGAACTTCGCTCCCGAAGTAACCAAGGACTGGAAGTTCCCCGACAACATCCGCATCCATGACGTGACCCTACGCGACGGCGAGCAGCAAGCGGGGCTCGCGTTCAACTTCGACGACAAGATCCGGATCGCCGAGGGTCTGGCAGAAGTCGGCGTCCAGCGCATCGAGGCCGGCATGCCGGTCGTATCCAAGGACGATGCCAAGGTCGTCCAGGAACTCGCGAAGCGCGACTTCGGCCCGACCGTCTACGCGTTTGCCCGCTGCATGGTCGAGGATGTAAAGCGCGCGGTCGATTCCGGCGTTGGCGGCGTCATCATGGAAGTTCCGGCCAGCCCGCACCTGATCCAGTACGGCTATCAGTGGGAGCTCGACCGGGCGATCGACCTCTCGATCGAGTCCACCAAGTTCGCTCATGACAACGGTCTCGAGGTCGTGTTCTTCCCGATTGACTTCACCCGCTCGGACTTGAACTGGGTGATCGACTTGATCGACCGCGTTGGCAAGGAGGGTCACATGGACGGCCTCGCGCTGGTCGATACGATGGGCGCCACCTCAATCCACGCGATGCAGTATTTCGTGCGCTCGATGAAGGCCCGCTTTCCAGATATCCCCATGGAGGCGCACTTCCACATGGACTACGGCATGGGCGTCGCGAACACAATCATGGCCCTGTCCGAGGGTGTCGAGGTCATCCAGTCCACCGTCCTAGGCGTCGGCGAGCGCGCGGGCAACGTGCCCATGGAAGAGACCGTGATGGCGCTGCGCACGCTCTACGACATTGACATAGGCATCAAGCTGGACAAGCTGAAGTGGCTGGCCGACATGGTCCGCGACGTCACCGGCGTGGTCGTGCCGTCTAACCGCCCGGTGGTCGGCGACGACCTGTTCAAGGTCGAGTCGGGCATCATCGCCACCTGGCTGCTCAACTGCGGTGACGAGTATCAGACCGAGGTTATGCCGTTCCGCCCGCGCATGGTCGGCCAAGCCGAGCCGGAGACTGTCATGGGAAAGGGCTCCGGCATCGACACAGTTAAGGAATGGCTCGAGCGCTTCCAGATTCGCGTCGAGGAAGAGAAAGCCATGGAGATCCTGATGGCCGTCAAGGACTGGGCGCTGATCCACAAGCGCCTGATGACCGAGGATGAATTCAAGGCGCTCGCCGAGGGCCTGATCGACAAGTAGAGAAGTCTCTACCGAGATTTTGCGTAGCCCCTCCCCGTCTTGGGGAGGGGCTTTCGTTTGCGCGGTCAGTCCTCGAAAACTGTCACCAACGCTCCTGTCGTGGTGCGCGAATCCAGCGCCGCATGGGCCTCGCCAATGCACGCCAGTTCGTAGCGGCCCGTGATATTTAGTTTCACCGTGCCGTCAGCAATCACAGCGACCACCTCTTCCATCATCGCCGCCTTCTCCTCCGGCGTCGCCACATAGTCCTTCATCGACGCCTTAGTGAAGATCAAGGACTTCTGGTTGAGCTCTAGCGCGTCGATGGGCGGCGGGCCCGAGGCATGGCCGTAGTTCACGAACCAGCCTCGCGGCGCCAGCGCCCGCAGGTTCCCTTCATAGGCGTCGGCGCCGACCGCATCATAGACCACGGGCACACCCGCGCCGCCGGTGATGTCGAGCACCTGGTCCGCGAAATCTTCCTTGGTGTAGTCGATCACATGGGCGCACCCGTTCTCCTCGGCGGTCAGGAACTTGTCGGGCGAGCTCACAGTGCCAACCACCTTCGCCCCCAAGCTTGTTGCCCACTGGGTCAGGAGACTGCCCATGCCGCCGGCCGCAGAATGGACAAGGATGGTCTCCCCCGACGCGACCGGGTAGAGCTGGCGCAGCAGGTACTGGGCGGTCATCGTGCGCACGAAAGCGGCGACGACCGTCGCGTCGTCAAGATCCACCGGCGGCACATACAGCGCTTCCGCCGGTACGACCCGCGCATCGGCATAGGCACCTACGTTAAATAAATACGCCGCCCGGTCACCTTCGGTATAATCGGCCACGCCGTCGCCGACGGCTGCGATCGTCCCAACACCCTCGAGGCCCAATACTGTCGGCAGCGGCGGCTTCAGGAAGTAGCGGCCCTGGCGCATGTAGGAGTCCGCAAAATGAATCGCGGCGGCCCCTTGCTTGAGGATAACCTCGCCCGGACCGGGATCGGGCAGCGCATCGGTCTCGATCCGGATGACATCGAAATCGCCATATTCGTGTATACGAGCAACGCGGGTCTGCATGGTCATGTCTTTGATCCGTCGGTTCAAAAACTTCGAACCCCAATTATTCAAGGGGTTTCTAGAATTTCAGATGTCATGACGGTTTCTCTCACATGGTGAGAAAACGCGTGATCTCCCAAGGCTGCTACGCCACCCGCAGATAGTGCAGCGAGAACAGATCGTCCGAGTCTGTCCAGTGCCGGTGTGCGCGCCAGCCGGCCTGAGCAGCCAGCGCCTGAAACTCGTCGATGGCGTATTTGTGGGAATCCTCAGTGTGGATCGATTCCCCGGCCGCGAAGTCGAAGCTGTGTCCATTCACCCGAACTTTCTGGTCCCGGTCGCTCACCAGGTGCATCTCAATCCGGCCCTTGTCCTCGACCCAGCGCGCGTCATGGGTGAAGGCGTCCAGATCGAAATCGCCGCCCAGCTCGACGTTCACCCGGTGTAGGACGTTGAGGTTGAACTCGGCCGTCACCCCCGCCGCGTCGTTATAGGCAGCATGAAGCACGCCCTCGTCCTTGCGCAGGTCGACGCCGATCAGCAGTCCATTGTCCGCGCCGAGATCAGTCGCGGCCGCGCGCAGAAAATCCACGGCCGCATCCCGAGTGAAGTTACCGATGGTAGAGCCCGGGAAGAACCCGATCCGTGCCGCCTCGTCCGCGACCTCCGGCAGGTCGAAGGGCTGAGTGTAGTCCGCCGCAATTGGCACTACCGGCAGGTCGGGATAGGCGCCGGCAAGCGCCTTGGCCGATTCCAGCAGATGCTGGCGTGAGATATCGACGGGGATGTAAGCTGCCGGGGTCTCGAGCGCATCAAGCAGAATGCGTATCTTCGTGCTCGACCCGCTGCCAAACTCGACCACACTAGCGTTGGCGCCGATCAGCCCGGCGAACTCCGCCGCATGGGCCTCGAGTAGGCCGGCCTCGGTCCGCGTCGGATAATATTCCGGCAGCTCACAGATGTCGTCAAACAGCTGCGAGCCACGCTCATCATAAAAATACTTGCTCGAGAGCTTCTTCTGCGACTGCGCTAGCCCCTTTAGAACGTCATCGAGAAAACTGTCCGCCGCATTGTCATACTCCACATAGTCGTGGAGCAGGCCCAGGCTCACTGCTGCCGTATCGCTCACGGGGTCTCTCCGTCTTGGTCGTCCGCGAGGCGCACCCCGGCGAAGATCCAGCGCATGGCAGGGTAGAAGAAGTTGCGGTAGGTCGCGCGGGTATGCCCTTCGGGCGTGACACAGGCACCGCCGCGCAGGACGAACTGGTTGGCCATGAACTTCCCATTGTATTCGCCCACCGCGCCCGGCCCGGCCTTGAATCCGGGATATGGGGCATACGGGCTCTGGGTCCACTCCCACACGTCGCCGAACATCTGTTCCGGCCGGTCGGGCGCATCGCCCGTTGCCGGGGCCGTACGCAGCAGACCGGAGCCGACAAAGTTTCCAGTGACCGGCTGCTCGCGCGCGAAGACCTCCCACTCACCCTCGCGCGGCAGGCGCTTGCCGGCCCAGCGGGCGTAGGCATCAGCCTCGTAAAAGCTGACATGGCAGACCGGCGCCTGATCGTTGATCTGCTGGAGACCCGATAGGGACATCGCCAACCATTCCCCGTCCACCTGCCGCCAGTAGAGCGGCGACTCCCAGCCATGCTCGCCGACCGCGGCCCAGCCGTCCGACAGCCAGAGCTCCGGCCGGCCGTAACCATGGTCGGTCATGAATTCCTTCCACTCACCATTGGTCACCAGCCGCGAGGCGAGCCGGAATGGCGCTAGGTGGACGCTGTGGCGCGGGCCCTCATTGTCGAAGGCGAACTCGGTCCCGTCATGGCCGATCTCGACCAGTCCGCCGTGATAGTCGAACCAGCGCAGCTCGGGCGCCTTGTACGCGGACGATGACCGGTAGGCTTGGTAGGCGGGCGCCATGCTATTGTGGAAGAAGGCGTGCAGGATATCAGTCAGCATCAGCTCCTGATGCTGCTGTTCGTGATGCAGCCCCAGCGCGATCAGCGGCGCGGCCTCCTCCCATGTGTCCGCGTCTGCATGACCGATAAAGCCACGCATCGCGCCATCCACATAGTCGCGATAGGCCTTCACTTTGGCCGCGGACGGACGGGTTAGCAAGCCGCGCTCCGGCCGCGGGTGGCGCGCGCCAACGGCATCGTAATAGGAATTGAACAGGAAACGATAATGCTCATCGAGCGGGATATAATCAGCTTTGAACGCGCGTAGAATCATGGTCTCGAAAAACCATGTCACATGGGCGCGGTGCCACTTGGTCGGACTCGCATCGGGCATCGACTGGATAACCTGGTCTTCTGCCGACAAGGGTGCCGCGAGGCGCTCGGTCTCGCCGCGCACCCAGTTAAAATGGTCGAGGAGTTGATCCCGATCGCGCGGGTGCGCATCGAGGATCGCCGGCTCGGATTCCACGGATGTCACGGCGCATCTCCCTTTGGCGCCCGCGTCCCGAATGACCACCTTTCCGGGACACTTGAAACCGTGGCGATGGGAAAGCCACAGATCGAACTTCGTCCAGATTCCGGCCCGGACGCGGCGGTCGGACGCGAGTAAAACAAGCCCGCTCACTTACCGTCAACCGGAAGTCTACAAAATTGTGACAAGGGCCGTCGAAACGAAACATTGACCGAGCGCGGCAGCTAACTATTTTGATCCCATGCCCAACACAACGACACAGCGCCAAGCGCTAAAGCTCGTGGGTTTTCACGCCCATGTCTATTACGACGCCGACAGCAGAACAGTGGCGGAGGACCTGCGCGCCGAAATCGACGCAAGCTTCGAGGTCGAGCTCGGGCGCTGGCATGACAAGCCCATTGGCCCGCACCCCTTCGGCAGCTACCAAGTCGCGTTCAAGCCCTATCTGTTCGGGGAGCTCGTTCCCTGGCTCGCGATGAATCGCCGTGACCTGATCATTCTGATTCACCCCGAAACCGGCGACGACCTTGTCGATCATTCGGACTACGCCATGTGGCTGGGCGACAGCGCTACCCTCGACCTGAAACGCTTCCGCGAACGCGCCGCAAAAACCGACCGATAGTCCCGCGCGGCGCAAACGAACGGTTTGCAAGCCCCGCCCGGAGCGCTACAACTCGCTCAGTACCATAGCCCGCCGGCCCCGTTGCGCGCGCCGGAACAAATCAACTTCAGGGGAACCAAGCCATGAAACTCGTTCGCTTCGGCCCGCGCGGCAAGGAGAAGCCCGGCCTGATTGACGCCGGTGGTAAGCTCCGCGACCTCTCCAAGGTCGTCGGTGACATCGATGCCGAAACCCTCACGCCAAAGGGGCTCGCCGCAATCCGCAAGCGCGATCCCAAGCGCTTGCCGCTGGTCAAGGGCAACCCGCGGCTCGGCCCCTGCGTCGTCGAGCGACGCATCTTTGCGATCGCGCTAAACTACAAGGAACATGCCGAGGAGGCGAACGCCGCGATACCGCCCGAACCCTTCGTCTTCACAAAGACCTGCCCGCCGACCGGCCATCGCGACAATATCGTACTCCCGAAGGGGTCGGTGAAGACCGACTGGGAGGTCGAGCTCTGCATGGTTATGGGCCGTAAGGCGCAGCATGTGTCCAAGAAGGACGCCCTCAAGTATGTCGCGGGCTACTTCGCTGGCAACGAGGTCTCCGAGCGTGAGTTCCTCATCGAGCGCGGCGGGCTGCAGTGGATCAAGGGCAAGAGCCCCGATACCTTCGCGCCGATCGGCCCCTGGCTCCTAACCTCCGACGAGGTGGCAAACCCTAACAACCTTCACATGTGGCTCGAGGTAAACGGCGTCCGCAAGCAGGACAACAACACCAAGGACATGATCTACGACTGCAAGACGCTGATCTCGAACTTAAGCAAGACGATTACTCTCTATCCGGGTGATATCATCTTTACTGGTACACCTCAGGGCGTCGCCTATGGCGAGAAGAAACCGAAATATCTGCGGGCCGGCGATATGGTTACCATGGGCATCGAAGGCCTCGGCGAACATCGCAACAAAGTCGTGAAGTACAAGTAAGCCTACACACGGTTTCCTAAACGAAACGGACAGCGCAGCGATGCGCAGCCCGTTTTCGTTTTGCGTGCCGGAAACACATAGCCCAGCGAAGGCATGATCTCTTCACGGAAGATCCAGAAAGATCCCCGCGAGCCCGTAATATCGATCAGTATGACATACTTGGCGCCGGCCGCGCGCATACGTTTGAGGAGCTCAACAACCTCCTCGGGCGGCACGATCAGCGCCCCGTCCTCGTTCGCGATTCGGGTGTCGTTGTACTTCAGCATCGTCAACTGAGGGCTACCACCTTAGCAGATGCGCAACAGGCGCGAGGTGCCGGGCAAAAGCCGGGTGCGCTGCTGGTGCGCGGCCTCCCGCTCAGCTTGGGTACAGGTGATGTGGAGCGCACAGGCGACCGAGAGATTCATCGGGTCGAAGACCCGTCCCCTGCGCTAGTTGCGCACCCGCTCGCGCTTGCCGCTCCTAGCCGACTTTACGAGAGCCTCGAGAACGGCGACGTTCCCGATCCGCTCGACATCGGTGAACATGTATTCCTTCTTGCCGGCCACGGCATCGGCCCAAGACTCGAAGTTCATCCTCACTGTGTCGCGCGGCTTGTAGATCCGGTTCGAGCGTTTCTTACCGGCGATGCTGACGGTCATGTGGGTGTCGTCCCAGTCCTCCGGATGCGCTATGTCGCGAATCTCAACCCAGCCCTTGCTGCCGAAAACGGCGAAGCGAGCGAAATAAGGCGTCTTCGAGACGACGTTGATGGTACCGAAGGTGCGATCCTTGAACTGGAACTGAGTGGTAACCACATCGCCTGATGGTAGGTTCAGGACCCGGCGGTCCGAGGCGGCGCTGACCCACTGAATCGGGCCGAACAGGCTGATCATGAAGTCGGTTAGATGGACGCCCATGCCGGTCCAGCCGGCCGCCGGCGCGTCCTTCGGGTTGCCGCGCCAGTTGTCCGCCTTCAGCGGCGTAAACTTGTCGTGGGAGTTGTTAGCCTCGACCGCGATGATCGTGCCTAGCTCCTTGTTGCGCACCATCTCAGCGAGCTTCATCCAGGCCGGCTCGTAGCGCCGTTCATGGCCGAGCCCCAGCACAAGGCCGCGGTCGCGGCAGGCCTTGACCATCTTCTTGGCGCTATCGGAGGTGAGCGACAGCGGCTTCTCGCAGAAGATCTGCTTGTTCGCCCGGGCAGCCTGCATCAGGAGCGCCTCATGGGTCGTGTGGGGGGTCGTCAGGATGACGCCCTCCACATTCGAATCCTTGAGCACCGCTGCATAGTCGTCGGTCAGGGGGATGCCATATTCCTTCGCGAGGCGGCGCGCTACCGCCGTAGGCTTCACTTCGGCGATGGCGACAACGCGTATCTTGCGGCTCTTGTCCAGAGTCTTGACCACATGGCTACCCCACCAGCCCAGCCCGATAACGGCGACATTCAACATGCTGCTTCACTCCTAAGCAAAAAGTCTGGTTGTCCGCCCTCTGCAGGGCGGAGCGAAACTAGCATGACGGGTATCGGGTCAAAAGCGGCTGCGCTAGTCTCTGGGGCGCCCGCCCTTACTCCCACGAGGCCGAATGTCCGCAATTTCACCCGAAGCCTTCAACGCCCTGACCGAAGAAGCGCTGCCGATGGCCTCCCATTACGGATTCCACGCCGAGACCATCGGCGATGGCACGGCTCGGGTCCGAGCACCATTCAGCGACGACTATGTGCGCTCCGGCGGCACCGTCAGCGGACCGGTGATGATGGCGCTCACGGATTTCAGCATGTATGCAGCCCTGATGGGCGCGATTGGCGAGGTCGCGCTTGCGGTCACTACCAACCTCAATATCAATTTCCTGCGCCGCCCAGCGGCCGTCGATGTCGTCGCGGATTGTAATGTGATCAAGCTCGGCAAGCGCCTTGCCGTCCTCGAGGTGACGCTCTATTCCGAAGGCGACGACGCTCCCATCGCGCACGCCACGGGCACCTACTCGATCCCGCCGGAAGCCGCGCGCTGACGATACAAAACCCGTGCTCCCCGTTAACTGGACAACGCTCGGATCGGCTGATACGAGTCCGGCCAGAAACCGATCAACAACGATACTGTTAAAGGAGAGGTTCGGTGGCTGATAGCACGACCTTTGCCGTTGCCGATTCCCCGTTCCCGTCTCTGGAACCGGTGGAAGAGGTGCTGGCGAGCTTTAATCCCGAAATCAAGATGGCTGCCGACACGTCAGAGGACGCGATTATCGAGGCCGCTACCGGCGCCAAGGCACTGTTCGTTACCTACGCCCAGATCACGGCCAAGGTCATAGCCTCGCTAGACGGTTGTGGCGCGATCGGCCGCTTCGGCATCGGGCTCGACAATATCGACCTCGACGCGGCCACGGAAGCCGGCATCCCGGTGGTGTACGCCCCGCAATACTGCCTCGACGAGGTCTCGGACCACACGATGGCGCTGTTGCTGACGGCCGCGCGCAAGACCGCGCTGGCCGACAAGCTGGTGAAGGAAGGCCGCTGGGAGATGCCGGCGGTCGTGCCCATCATGCGCTTCCGCGGCAAGACAATTGGCCTCGTCGGCTTCGGCAACATCGCCCAGCTGGTCGCCGAGAAGGCCAAGGCCTTCGGCATGAACGTCATTTCCTCCGACCCGTTCGTTAAGCCCGAAGTGACGGCAGCAAAGGGCGTGGAGCTGGTCGAGTTTGACACGCTGCTCGAGCGCTCCGACTATGTGTCGGTCCACGCGCCGCTAACGCCGGCTACTGAGAACATGTTCTCAACCGCCGCGTTCGCCAAGATGAAGAGTACCGCCTTCATCATAAACACGGCGCGCGGCGGCCTGATTGATACTGTAGCTCTGGTCGCGGCTCTGAACGCTGGTGAGATCGCAGGCGCTGGCCTCGACGTACTACCACAGGAGCCGCCCGCCGCAGACGACCCGATCCTCAACCGCGATGATGTGGTGATCAACCCACACACCTCTTTTTACTCCGAAGACGCGCTGCACGATCTACAGACAACCGTTGCGGGCGACGTGCTGACGGTGCTGAATGGCGAACAGCCAAAATGGCCTGCTAATCCGGACGTCTTCAAGTAGGGCCGCATCGCACCGGCAGTTATAACAGCCACTTCTTCAACGGAGAGTTCAGTCATGTCGCATCCGGGTAACGGATCCAGCTCAAATATCCTTGATACTTTTCGTCTTGATGGTCGCGTGGCCGTTGTTACCGGTGCCAGCGAAGGTATCGGTCGCGCGCTATCGCTTGGTCTAGCCGCCGCGGGCGCAGACATCGTGGTCTGCAGCCGTGACAAAAGCAAACTCGACGGGTTGATCGCCGAAATCAGAGCACTGGGCCGACGCGCCGAATCTTATTCGATTGATCTTTCACATGTGGATCAGATCGAGGGCTTACGGGATTTCGTTCGCGACGAGTTCGGTACACTGCATATTCTCATCAACGGTGCCGCCTACACGGTCGAGGCATACGCTTGGGATACGACCGAACCGGAATGGAACAAGTCAATTGATACGAGCCTCAAGGGAACCTTCTTCGCCTGTACGATTCTCGGCGAGCTGATGCGCGAGGCCGGTTATGGCAAGATCATCAACCTGAGCTCGACCTTTGCTCGCTCCACAATGCCCACACGCTCGGTCTACGCGGCCATCAAAGCTGCGATCAGTCATCTTACGGAATCGCTTGCCGTCGAGTGGGGTTCAGAAGGAATTCGTATCAACTCGCTCGCACCTACCGCGGTGCGTACGCCGAGCCGCAAAGAATTTTTAGCCAAGTTCGAAGATAATGTAGTCAGCCGCGTCCCGTTGGGCCGCATCGCGGAAACCGATGACCTATTGGCCGCTGCTGTCTATCTCGCTAGTCCTGCATCAGACTTCGTCACCGGCCATACTCTCTTTGTCGATGGCGGATTCGTGGCGAAAGGTTAATAGCTGATGGGTTCGGTACGTCACCGGTACCGTCCGGGTAGGCACATGAAGATCATCATTAGTTACTGAGAGGGGCGAAAGCCGGCCTTAACCTAGAGAGCGCAGCTCTCCCGGATGCATCAGCGGCATCGGTGGTTTCTCATTCAGTTCCGGCTTAAGCCAGCGCACGATTCCGGCCACTCCATCGACCCCGACCATGGAACCGTCGGGAATCTGCCGGGTTGCGCCAGCAACGCCGAGTACCATCGGAATGCCTCGCTCTCGCCCCAGCGAAGCTAGATGCGAAGTGCTGCCACCCAATTCGGCTACAATCGCGGCAACCCGCGGCAAGATGCCGACAAGGGCGGGTCCGGCGACGTTCGTGACCAGCACGTCGCCATGGTTGAGGCGTGAAATCTCGCACTCGCAGTTGATCACGCAGGCTCGGCCGGAACCCCAGCCCATGCCGCCCGGATGGCCGCGCAGACCCGGACGCCCGCGCCAGACCTCGTCGAGCACCACCGGTTCCTCAACACGCAAAGGACGTGCCTGGAGCATCTTGAGGCCGGCTGCGTCCATCGCCCATTCGACCTCGACGGGCAGACCCATCATCTCCTCAGCCACCTTCATGTAGCCTGCCAGCTGCTCCACCTGCTCAGCGGACAGACACTGTTTGCGTCCGTCGTCTAAATCACCATGATTATGCGAATTGTCATGGGTGTGACCGGAGGGTTTCGGCACCCCCTGATGAGTTTGACAGTAGGCACTGTGCTCAAATTCCTGCCCCGCAACCGCCTCGACCAGCTTGCCCCCGGGCGTCAGGTCGTAGCGGTCGGGCACCACCTCGCCCTGGGCCAGCGCCTCGCCGAGCCCCCAAGTCGCGCTGACCGACATCCCGCCGTCGGCGGTCTGGCTGAGGCCGCCGCCGGACGCCTCGGCCTCGATCAGCGGCTGCACCAACACCGACATGGCGGTATCGACCGCGCTGATCTCCTTATCTTCCATGTAGCGCATGGCCTGGGGCGACCAGAGCGCGCCCCAACACGCACGCACAGCGGTCAGGAAATCCCGCTCACCCTCAATGCCCAAGAAGGTCTGGAACTGCCCCGCGAAAGACGAACCCTCCGTATCCTCCATCAGCGAGGAGGACCGCACTGCCAGACGCATACCCGGTTCCGACGTCAGTGCCCTATAGGCGTCGAGCAGTTCCGTCTTGATCTCCGACGCGATCGGCTCGGAGAAGAGCCCAATGCGGACGTCCGCGATAGGACCACGGGATTCCTTGAAAGGCAGGGTCACCGCCTGCTCTGCTGCCTCGACCAAGCCAAGGCTCTCGAGTTGATAAAAATACGCATCCGCGCCGAGTACGAAACCGCCGGGGGTCGGCAGGCCGGCATGGCCCAACGCCGCTTGGTTGGAAGCCTTCGGCCCGAAGCGTTCCGCATCCGTTGCCGCCTCATCAGACAGCGCCACGACGAACTTCGCCATATTGATGTTCCTCATTCAAACGAGCCGGAACCGGCCCCCGAGTATCAATTCGGCCGGGCGATCAGGCCGCCCGGCCGAACCATTTGAGCTTTTAAAGCCCTGTTGCGAAGTTCGATGCCGCCTTGTTAGTGCGGCATCGGATCAACGACCGTGATTTGGTTCACCGGGAAGTTGGTTATGACCTCGGTCTCGTCCGCATGGACGATCTGCATTTCCTCGATGCGAACGCCGAACTTGAACGGAATGCCGTGCTGGGTCTCGAGTGCAAAGACCATACCTTCCTGAATCTCGATCGGATGATCGAGGGACCAGATACGTGAAATCACCGGCGGATCGTACTGAGCAAGACCTAGGCCATGACCCCAGAGGTTTGCTGCCGCCTGGTCCTCTTCCTCATATCCCCAGATCTCCCTCGCCGACGGCCATTTAAGTGCGATGTCACGGGTGGTTGCACCAACCTTGACCGCTTCCATTGAAGACTGCAGCCAATCGAGCGCCTCGGCGTAAACGTCCTTCATCTCCTGCGTGGGCTCTCGGCCGACGCAATAAGTACGGTAGTAACAGGACTTGTAGCCGTTCCAAGTCAGCGCCGCGAGATCCATGAAAACGATGTCGCCAGGCTGGATGATGCGGTCGCCAAAGTTACGCCAGTTTGGCCAAGTGTTCGGACCCGACGAAACAATGACGTCCTCAACGTCCTCCATCCCCGGAATGTCGTACAGGAACTTCATAATGTGCGCGGTCACCTGGTTCTCCGTGATACCCGGCTTCAGGAACTTCATGCACTCCCAATGGGCGGCGTCGCCGATCGCACCGACGATGCGCGCGCACTCCTGCTCGTCCTGATTCTTGACTGCGCGGGCCTCCATCATCGGCGACATACCGTCGGCCCAATCGATGCCCTCTTCCTGGAAGTGATTCATCATATTGATGTCGACAAAGTCGACGCCCAGCTTCTCGCCGGCTACGCCGAAGCGCTTCATCTCTTCCTTGATGGCATTGGTGAACTTGGTCACCTGTTGTTTCGAGGCACCGCCCGCTGCGCCCTTGATCCAAGCGTAGGAGTAGCGAATGTTCTCAGGCGGAATCCAAGGCGCATGGCGTTCGACCTGCATACCAATGTCGCCTTGCTCAAACAGGACCGGCGCGCCATCACCGCAAAGAAGCGCGTAGCGAAGGCCCGGCTTGAGGCGGTTCCAGCCCGGCGTCAGTGTTCCCGTGATGTAGCGGACGTTCTCGTCATACATCACCAGCATGGCGCCGAGGCCAGCCTTCTTCATCATGTCGCGGGCGCGTTCCAACCGATATTTGCGCAGGCGGTCCCAGTTGACTTTTTCCTGCCAATCTACCCCCGCAATGCCGAAGTTCGCTGTTCCGTATCGCATTCTCTTCTCCCAGCCCCTTCAGGACTAAAGTTTTAATCAAATCCCCGTTAGGGGCAGGCGAAAACCAAACAGCTTTCGCATGACCAGACAGCTTCATGTGCCAGGTCAGATAATATCTGCGATAGAACTACAATCAAGGCCAAGTATATTTAAAAAAAAACTAATTTTATGTTCTGGATTAACAGTACAGATGTTACTGTATAACAATTATTATAAGTAATGTTATAACAATGCTTATCTATTCAGCAGCCGCCGAAACCTTGACCGGATCCGTCGTGAACTCGATTCCGCCGCCGTCGGTATGGTGCAGGCGGGTCACCTTGCGCCAGTCCTCGTCATTGGTGTCCGGATAGTCGAGGCGGTAATGCGCGCCGCGGCTTTCCTCGCGCTCCAGTGCGGCCGTCGCTAGAATCCGGCCGAGCAGCGCGAGGTTGCGGATCGACAGCGCGCTCTCGATCTCCTCACCACGACCCTTGCCGGTCTCGCGTGCCCCATCCGAAAGCCGCAGATTCGGCAGATCCTCGGCTTCTATACGCTCATACTCGGCCAGCGCCTCGCGCAGGGTCTTCTCTTCGCGGATCGGGCCCAGCTTCTCATGGGCGAGCATTCGGCAATGCATACGCACATCGCCTTGGAACGGACCCTCGGTGCGCTCCAGCAGGCCGGCAAGCCATTCGCGCTCGGACTCGGGGATGACCTCGTCGTCCGCGGCCGGGATCGAGACCGGATCGGTGTTCACGATCTCAGCCGCCTTACGACCGGCTCGACGCCCAAAGACCAGCGAAGCGGCCAGCGCCGACCCGCCGATTCGGTTGCCGCCGTGAATGCCGCCGGCCGTCTCGCCCGCAGCAAAAAGGCCCGGGATCGAGCTCTGGCAATAGGTGTCGACGTCTAGGCCGCCCAGCCAAGTATGGCTGCCAGGCGCAACCTCCAGCGGCGTCTTGGTAATGTCGATGCCGCGATGCAGGCAGGTCTTGTAGACATGCGGGATCTGCTTCTGGATCGTCTCGATCGGGATCGCCGTCGCATCCATGAAAATGCCGCCAGTCGACCCAGCTCGGCCCGCATGGATTTCTTTTGCCATCGCTAGGATCACTTCGGAGCGGGACGATTTTTCGGCCGTGTCGGGGAAGTAACGCCTCAGGAACTCCTCGCCCTCCTCGTTGCGGAACACCGCACCGGCGTTGATGAAGCCGGTCGGGTGCGGCGCGAAGCCGAAAAGTTCCTCCGGCGAGCAGCACATGGCCTGGAAATCGATCATCTCGATGCCGAGCAGGTCAGCGCCTGCACGGAAACCCATCACATAGCCGTCGCCCGTCACCTGAGGTGGATTATCGTTCACATAGAACAGGCCGCTGCCGCCGCCGGTTGCGAGTATCACCTGCTGGGCGGTGTAGATCACAAGCTTCGCATTGCGGTAGTCGACGCCCCATGCCCCAACTACCCGGCCGTCCTGCTTCACAAGGTCAACGATCGCGGTCAGCGAATGCATCTCGATCCGGTCGTCGCCGCGTAGGCGCCTGGACAGGACCTTGGTCACCATATTACCCGTCGTGTCGTAATGGTGACAGGCACGCGGGTGGGAATGGTTCGGAAACATCTTGAGGTCAAGTTCGCCATCCTCGCCGCGAATGAACTCCGCGCCCCACTCCTCGAGATCGTTGACAATCTGGACGATATCCTCACACCAAGCGCGCGCCATCTCGGGGTCGATGAGCTCGCCGCCATATTTCAGGATATCGGCCAGATGCTGGGCTGGGCTATCGTCCTTGCCCATCGCGGCGGCGAAACCACCACGCGCCACGGTCGTGGTGCCGCTAGTTGCGCGGCCCTTGGTGACCTGAATAGTTTTGACGCCCGCGATGGCGCATTCGAACGCGGCCATGGTGGCCGCAGCGCCACCGCCGACAATCAGAACGTCGGTCTCATAATTCTCAACCTCAATGGAAAGGCTCATCACGCTGCTCCGAGTATCTGGGTTCTGCCCTATGCGGGCCTAATGATTTCTAGGAAGGCCGCCACGCACGCATCGGCAAAAGCGGCCTCGTTGATATGGAGGGGAAGTTCCTCGACCGCAACCGCTGTCAAGCCGGCTGCGAGCGACTTACTGAATGCTGCGTCAGTCTCGCGCTGCGCCCAGTGTCCGACTTCCTGGCCCGACAGATCGTGGGTCTGCCGTTTCGTGTGTTCACTGAAGCCCTTGACCGGAATGAGCACGCGCACCGGCCCGGTCGCGGCATTGATTCGCTCAGCGAAGGCGCGGCCGAGCTTCTCCATCTCCGTCGCATCGGTCCGCATTAGGAGATTTTGTGCATTGTACTGAAAGAATTCCCGGTCCAGGTAACGCTCGGGGACCTGGCCGGTCCAGAAGTTCGAGTGGTCTATCGCGCCGGGCACGATCAGCTGCGGCAATCCCATCGCTCCCGCGCCGGTCAGCCGCTCACCGCCAGCATCGTAGACCCCACCGACGACGAAGTCGGCCAGCTCATGGGTGGTGATGTCGAGCACCCCGGCCAGCTCACCCTCGCGTGCGAGCCGCTCGAGCGTCCGGCCGCCGATGCCCGAGGCGTGGAAAAGGATGATTTCGTATCCCTCGGCCTCCAGCAGCGCCTGGACGCGGTCCACGCAGCCCGCCGTGCCGCCAAATGACGAAATAGCAACGAGCGGCGGGTCAGCCTGCATCTGCCCGGCCTTGTTCGCCCGGTTGACCGCGGCGGCGGCCACGCCGACCGCGGCGTTCTCCATCGCCGCCTTGGTGATCCGGTTGAGCGCCACGTCGCCGATCGAGGCGTGCATCGCGATATCCGCCTCGGCCACGTACCATTGCACGGCGGCCGTCGCCGCTACGGCGCTGACCATGGCCTTGGGCACAAGGTAGGGCAACGCGCGCATGATCGCGCAGGCCATCGTCGTGCCGTTCGCACCACCCAAGCCAATCGCGCCATCCAGCTCGCCCGCATCGAAGCGATCGCGCACAAGGCTGATCGCACCCTCCAACATCGCATCTGACGCCGCGCGGCGGTCCATCGCCGCAAGCACATCCCAGCTGTTGCCGCCCGCCTCGGCGACATCGCCACCGGTCATATCGGCACCCTTGCTGTCATGGGGCATTAAGGAGAGGTCGACAATCCACGGTGTCGTGCCAGCGTTCGTCAGGCAGGAAGCCACGAAAAGGGCTTCCTCGGCCTTAGTATCCATCGTCACGAGGATGGCAATCGTCGATTTGGCGGCGGACATTGCGAGCCGTCTCTCCCTGTCCATTTCTCGGTGCGGGTTTATCACATGGCGCGAGCTGGGTCGCGACACCGGGTCACAAAAAACTTTTTCCGCTTTTTCCCAGACTGCCCGCTCTCCGGTGCAATGGTATCGAATCGAACAGGCGCCAGAAAAATGCTCAACCAGAGGAAAACTGCTAGTCTATCAGGTTAGAAAAGTCAGGGGTCATCTATGTCCGTTTCCGTCCAGCCACGTCGCAGCTTCATCTTCTCTCCCGGCACCGATCCGTCAATGTTCACCAAGGCTCTGGCTTCGGGCGCCGACATAGTTTGCGTCGAACTCGAGGACGGCGTCGCCCCCCATGATAAGGATGCGGCGCGCGCGAACATGCTCAAAATCTTCGCCGACGAGACGTCGGCTGTCGAGCGACCCGGCGACGGGGTGGAACGCATTGTCCGCGTGAACGAACTAGGAAGCACATTCGGGCAAGAAGACTTGGGGGCAATCTATGAAGCGCCATCGCCTCCGCCCGCTTTGATGCTGCCCAAGGTGAACAGCGCAGACGAAGTGCGTCGCGTCTCCGACCGGCTCGACGCGCTTGGCCTGCCGGTCCGCCTGCAAGTCATCATCGAGACCAATCATGGACTGGAGGCGGCCTACGACATCGCTCATGCAAGCGAACGTATCGATTCCCTGCTGTTCGGCGGCGTCGACCTCGCAGCCGATCTGCGCTGCACATATGCGTGGGAGCCGCTTCTCTATGCCCGCTCGCGGGTGGTTCACGCCGCTGCGGCAGCCGGCATCGACGCCATCGACGTGCCCTGGCTCGACCTTAACGATGCCGACGGCCTACGCAGGGAGGCCGAGGCAAGCGCCCAACTCGGTTTCACCGGCAAGGGTGCAATCCACCCGAAGCAAATTCAGGTTATCAACGAAATCTTCTCGCCGAGCGAGACCGAGATCGCACACGCACGAAACATCATTGCCGCGTTTGCCGAAGCCAACACGGGGTTGGTGGTCGTCGACGGAAAATTGATCGAACGCCCAGTCCTACGAACGATGGAACGGGTGCTCGCTATCGCCGACCGCATGGCCGCGCGAGGCGCAGCCGCCTAGGTCACGCGCGGCGGCGTGCCCAATCGGTCCCGCGCCGTCCCCAGCACTTGTTCAAAGGACCGGGCAATGGCCACCGCGCGCGCATCGGCGCCGCCGGCGCACATGACTTGCAGCCCGACCGGCATGCCAGCCACATCGAGGCCCACCGGTATGGTCACCGCGCACATCGCCAGCAGGTTAGCCACGGTCGTATTCCGCGCCGCCATCAGGTTGGCCTTCATATAGGCCTCGGGTTCCGCGACATCGGCGATCTTGGGCGGCGTGATCGGGACCGTCGGTCCAACCACAGCATGCACGTCAGCGATCGCCGCGTGGGCCGCGCCCGAGAGCGTCGCCATTCGGCGCTTCCGGTCCTGATAGTCGGCGGCAGTCATCGCGGCCATCTTGTCGAATCGTGACCCCACCATCGGATCGATACCCTCGAGAAAGTCCGGCAGGACATCCCGGATGAAGCTGGCAAACTCAAATGCCGACAAACCGCCGGACCGGAAGATCACGTCGACCTCGTCGAGATCGGGAATTTCGACCGTTGTAATCCGCGCCCCAGCCGCCTCGAGTTCTGCTAGTGCATCGCGAACGCCCTCGGCGACGCCGGGATCGCATGCCTCGAAGAAGGTCTCGCAGATGCCGATCCGGAAATCGCCGACCGTCGCCCCCTCGACGCCGGCCAAGAAGCTGTCCAGATCGGCGTTCACAACTGGATCGATGACAGAAAATGCGAGCGCGGCATCGGCGACTGATCGCGCCAATACGCCCGCTGTATCTAGGGTGGGGCTCAGCGGCGCGATGCCATCGATCGACCAGCGATCTTGGGTCGTCTTGATGCCCACTGTACCGGTCATGCTCGCCGGCATACGGACCGATCCGGCTGTGTCGGTGCCGAGCGCAAGCGCGGCTGATCCCTCCCAGAGACTCACTCCAGCCCCGGCACTAGAGCCGCCGGGTGCCCGATGGTCGACAGCGTCCCAGGGATTACGCGGCGTACCCCAATGGGGATTTGTGCCCAGCGCGCCGAAGGCGAACTGGACCGTATGCGTCTTTCCCGAAAAGGTAGCAAGCTGGCCGCGAAGCGCTCGGACTACGGGGCCTTCCTGACGCCACACCATGGGCAGTTCACGCGGCGACCCAGCGAAGGTTGGATAGTCGCGCACGCCATAGAGGTCTTTCACGGAAATCGGAATGCCCTGCAGCGGCCCAAGGTCTATACCGACAGCCAGAGCAGCATCTGCAATCCGTGCTTCCTCGCGAAATCGCCCAGAATCCCATGTCTTATAAGCGGCAAGATCGGCGTCCCGGGCATCGTGGTTTTCGATTGCGGCCTCTGCGAGATCGAGTGCCGAAAGCGTGCCATCCCGCATGCCGCCGGCAAGCTCAGCGACGCTTGCGGTTTCCAAAAGTTTCGTCATACGGCTTCCCCTCGGATTTTCTCACCTGTCCCCGACGCTGGAGACCAATCCTCCCCGGCTGCGGCGCGAGCGTCAACCGGCCGATGGGGCTCATTACATCCGTCAGAAAAGGAAAATCGCAGTTCACTCGCCGGACGGCCGGGTTTTTGTCTATGGTGCGGTCGACAATCCAAAAGATTTCATTTGGGGCAGAGCGAACATGTCGGCCAACGCGGACAACCTGCAGCGGTTCACACGTTACCAGATCGAGACTTTCATGGCGCGCTGCTTCGCGGCGAGCGGGATGCCCGATGCCGACGCAGCCACGGTTGCCCACCTGATGGCCGAAGGTGACATGCTGGGCAAGGATTCCCACGGCATTTTCCGCCTCCCCAGCTATATCGGACGACTCAAGTCGGGTGGTTTCAATCCCACCCCCGATATCTCCATCGTCCAGGAACGCACCGCGATGGCACTGATCGACGGCGACAACGGGATGGGTCATCTGGTCGTGAACCGGGCGGCGGAGGTCGCCATCGCGAAGGCAAAGAAAACGGGCGTCGCTTGGGTCGGCATGCAGCATTCGAACCACGCCGGCGCTGCAGGTGTTTATTCGAACAAGGCGCTCGCGCACGATATGATCGGCCTGTATGTCGCAGTCGGCAGCGCCAATCACCTGCCACCCTGGGGCGGCACCGAGATGCTGCTGTCGACTAACCCAATCGCTGTGTCCGTGCCGGCCGACAGGGAGGACTCCATCGTCCTCGACATGGCGACCACGGTCACCTCCTATGGCAAGGTCAAAGTCTATGCCCAGCGCGGCATCGAGATGCCCGAGGGCTGGATGGTGGGGGATGACGGCAACCCGCTCACCGATGCGAGCAAGGCCGATACCGGCTACCTGCTGCCTATCGGCGGCGCCAAGGGGTATGGCCTAGCGCTGATTTTTGGCATCCTCGCCGGCACATTGAACGGCGCACATTTCGGCAAGAGCGTTGTCGACATGAACGCGGATGCCTCGTCGGCCACCAATACCGGCCAGTTCTACCTAGCCGTCGACATCGCCGCCTTCATGGACGTGGAGGAATTCAAGAAGCAGGTAGACGCGGTCATCGCCGAGATGCATAGCTCGCCAACGCTGCCGGGCGTCAAGCGCGTGCGTCTGCCGGGCGAAGGCGCCCACGCTGCCTATGCTGATCGTTCGGCGAACGGAATCCCTCTTCCAGATCCCCTGCTAGACAACCTTGCCAAGGTTGCCGACGACCTGTCGGTCGAAGGGTTGAGCTGAACATTCGCCGCCGGCACTCACGGCAAATGCCATGATTCGCACCGACATGCCCTCGCCGCCCCCCGGTCCAACGAAGCCGCCTAAGTCGCTGCTGCGCGCGGTCGCCTGGATGACCGGTACGCTGTTGTCGTTCACCTTCATGGCGATTGCCGTGCGCGAACTGTCGGGTCAGATTCACAGCTTTCAGATCATGCTGTTCCGCAGCATAGGCGCGTTGGTGATCCTGCTCCCCTTCGCTGTGGTGATGGGACGCGCGATCTGGCGTACCAACAACCTGAAACTCCAGTTCGGCCGCAACACGGTTCATTTCGCGGCCCAACTTGGCTGGATTACCGGGATAGGCCTGCTGCCGCTGGCCGAGGTGTTCGCAATCGAGTTTACGGCGCCCATCTGGGCAACAATCATGGCCGTGCTGTTCTTGGGCGAGCGGCTGAACCGCGGGCGGATCGTCGCCGTTGTGCTAGGCTTCGTGGGGATACTCGTGATCCTGCGGCCCGGCGTCGCGGCGATTGATCACGGTACCATCGCCGTCTTGGGCGCTGCAGTGGGCTTCGCCATGACGCTCTCAATAACCAAATTCATGACCCGTACGGACGCGCCGGTCACGATTCTGCTCTACATGTCCGTGATTCAGCTGCCGATGGGTATCACTCTCTCGGCGTTCGTCTGGGTGACCCCGGACTGGCTACAGTTCTTCTGGCTTTTCGTCGTCGGGGCGGTCGGCCTATCCGCCCACTATTGCACGGCCAAGGCATTGTCTATCGCCGACCAGACCATCGTGGTGCCGATGGATTTCATGCGCCTGCCGCTGATCATCGGGGTCGGCTTCCTAGTATACGGCGAAACCGCGCAGCTTCCCGTGTTGCTAGGCGCGCTGCTTATCTTCGCCGGCAACTATTACTCCATTCGGCTGGAAAATCAGAAAAGCAGGGCGAAACAAACGGACCTATAGGCCATTTCGAAGCCCCTCCATGAGGTGTCGCCGATGCTCACATCCGCGGGCCCGCACAACATTGATCTGCCTAAATTCTTGCCAATAAAAAAGGGCAACCCGACGAGGCCGCCCTTGTTGTTTGTGCAACGAAAAACATGCCCGTCAGGCGGTATTCGTCCCGGCGGTGAACCGCATGCCGCGCTCCTCGAACAACTCGACGACATGGTTGCCGAAACCCGACAGCTTTTCCGCGATCGCCGGGGTGAAGGCGATGTCCTGCATATCATGCACGCCGCCGCTGATGACCACCTGCAGCACGCCCTCGTCGTCGCCGATGTTACGGAAGGCGCGGCAAACGCCCGGCGGCACCGAGATTGTGTCGAACTCCTCAAGTTCGATCCGCTCGCCACCATCGTCGTTCCAAGTTACCTCGAATCGGCCGCGCAGCACGGTGAAGGTCTCGTAGGTCTGTTGGTGGTTGTGCAGCTCCGGGCCCGTGCCCGGCGGGCAGACGGCGTGAGTCATGGTGATACCACCCGCGCCCTGAATCGGGGCGCCTTGGTTGACCGGCGTGTCCGCCGTTTCGGCCAGACCAATCACTGAAAGCAACTCGCGCGCGTAGATTACGTCTTTCGCCTCTTGCGGAATGTCAAGGGTTTCTGCCGCGCGCAGGGGCTTCAGATCCTGGAAGCGGGAAACACGGCACTGCATTTGGTCCGCGGATATCGAGATTGTCTTCATCGCGCCTTCCTGATCATTCCATTAGTCATGCAGCATGACACAGGCGCCACCCGCATTGCGACTTGAATCTCTGAATTATGCGGTCTTACGCCGTGCCCGAGAGCCCCGTGCTGCCATACAGCCATGCCAACCGATCGTAACATTCGTCCGCGCTCATGCCGCGCAAGATCTCATTGCGCACGCGTGCATGCATGCCCTCGGCATGGTTGATATGATCCCCGATCGCCCGCGCGCCGAGTTGCACCCGCGCGGTACGCACGAGCCTATTATCCTGATAGGCGGCCAGCCCCATCGTAAGATTATCTCGATTACCGGCGAGACTGTGAGACAGACAGACCGCGTCTTCCATCGCCATGCACGCGCCTTGCGCGTAGTACTGCATCATCGGGTGCGCGGCATCGCCGAGCAGCGTCACCCGGCCATCGACCCAACACTCGACCGGTTCACGGTCGCATAGCACCCACAACCGCCAGTCGTCTCCGATCTCGATAATCTGGCGAGCGCTTTCGTGGATATGGGCGAATCCCTTACATACCTCTTCCTTCGAGGCCGGCTGGCCGGCCACTGGCTCGGGCGCATCGTTGTGATAGGTGACGACCAGGTTGAAGTACTTCCAATCAGATAAGGGATAATGGACGATGTGGCATTTCGGTCCGGCCCAAAGGGTCGCCGCATTCCAGCGCAGATCCTCCGGCATTTTCTCCAGCGGAATGACGGAACGATATGTCGAGTGGCCGGAGACACGCGGCGCCCCGTCCCCAACTACACCGCGCCGGATGTTCGACCACAGGCCGTCGGCCCCGATAAGTGCCTCCCCGGATATCCGTTCTCCGCCTGCGAGCGATACGGATACCCGATCACCCTCATGGGAATAGGTTTCGGCCTCGGCATTGACCCGAAGATCGACATTCGTGCGCTCCCGGCAGGCGTCTAGGAGCACCCCATGCAGGTCAGCCCGGTGAATCACTGCGTAGGGATTGCCGAACCGCTGGCGGAAAGGTTCATCCAGCGGTATGTGTATGATCTCCTTGCCATCGACTGCATCCATCAGCCGCAGCGTGTCGACATAGACCGCCTTTTCGCGCGCCGCCGTGCCAACACCGAAATAGTCGAGCGCATGAAACGCATTGGGGCCAAGCTGGATTCCCGCTCCGATCTCGCCGAACTTCGAGGCCTTCTCGAGGACGGTAATGTCAAACCCCTTGAGCGACAGACCGAGGGCAGCCGACAGGCCGCCGATCCCGCCGCCAGCAATCAGGATTGTCGGGTGATCCATCGTCACGTCCCGTCGTGTGTTGCCGGCGACGCACGCGCGGGAAGTTCTGGGAACGCTGCGCGAACGATCGATTGGAGCGGGTGAAGGGAATCGAACCCTCGTATGCAGCTTGGGAAGCTGCCGTTCTACCATTGAACTACACCCGCCTCGTGGGGTTGATTCTATAGTCAACGGCTATCGAGTGCGCAACCGCCACCCTCTCCGTATGGCGGCAATGTTAAGGGCCGACAGGGTGGACATTTGCGTCGTCATGTAGCCAAATCTCCCCGAATTTCAATCTGAAACGCATGCGAGCGCGGCGCACGCGCCGATCCGGGCACGAGCAGATGTACAACACGACGACCAAGGACATCTCGGTCACGGTCACCCCAATTTTTCTTGAGGACCAATCGGAGCCCGACGAAGATCATTTTGTTTGGGCTTATCAGGTACGGATCGAGAATTGTGGCCCCGACACGGTCCAGCTGCGCTCACGCTATTGGCACATCACCGATGCCAACGGCCTAGTGCAGGAGGTCCGTGGGTCTGGCGTGGTTGGCGAGCAGCCGGTGCTGGAACCCGGCGAAAGCTTCGAGTACACGAGCGGCACGCCGCTCGCGACGCCATCGGGCATCATGGTTGGCTCCTACCAGATGCAGACTGACGACGGCGACCTGATCGAGGTCGACATCCCGGCCTTCTCGCTCGACAGCCCGCATCAGGTCATCCGCCCCAACTGAGCGCCGCCCCGGCGGCCAGAGACCGATGGATTAGGACCATGCAAGACAACAAGCCACAGACCCCGACGTCGGCACCCAACTGCACGTATGCGGTGGAGGCCGTTCGGACACTTTTGCGCTGGGCCGGAGACGGCCCCGCCCGAGAGGGACTGGTCGACACCCCGGCCCCATGGCTCGCCCATTCGAGGAATTCTTCGCCGGCTACCGCGAGGACCCGCTTGAGTATCTGGAGCAAACCTTCGAGGAGTCCGAGGGGTACAACGAGATGGTCGTAGTCCGCGACATCCGCATCGAATCCTACGGCGAGCATCACCTAGCGCCGATCCTTGCTAAGGTGCATATCGGATACATTCCCGAACGCCGGGTGCCCAGCATTAGCAAGCTGACAGGCTTCGCCAAGGCCTATGCCAAGCGGCTGCAGATCCGAGAGAAACTTACGGCTCAGATTACCAACTACATCGAGGAAGTATTGCGGCCGAAGGGCGTGGTGATGGTCACGAACCTGAAGCTTGGTGCCTTCCGAGGGTCGTCCTACACATGGCGCGAATTCCTCTACTTCATAGGCAAAATCTCGCCCGGCGCTTCCACCTGATCCGATGGTGGCGCTGGACAGGCCGACGATTTTCACCAATCATCCGGCGCACCGGCTCCTTCAAAGATATACGAGCGGGTATATTCCGGGCCACGAGAGATCCACGTGCTAGATTTCCGACCCATTCTGTTTATCTTGGGCATCCTGCTTACGACCCTGTCGATCGCTATGTTCCTGCCGGCGCTCGTCGACGCGGCGAGCGGCAACGCCGACTGGCAGGTCTTCCTCGCGTCGGCCGGCCTCACCCTGTTCATCGGCGTATCGCTAATCCTGACCATGCGCGGCGGCGACATGAAGATAGGCATCCGCGAGGTCTTCGTGCTGACTACAGCCAGCTGGCTTGGCCTGACGGTCTTCGCCGCCCTGCCCTTTGCGTTCGCCGCCCTTAATCTCAGCTTTGCCGATGCTTTCTTCGAGGCGATGTCCGGAATAACCACCACCGGCTCCACCGTAATCATCGGGCTCGACTCCGCGCCCCCGGGCATCCTGCTCTGGCGCGCTCTGCTCCAGTGGCTCGGCGGGATCGGTATCATCGTCATGGCAATCGCCGTGCTACCGATGTTGCAGGTTGGCGGCATGCAGATTTTTCGGCTGGAGAGCTCCGACACGTCCGAGAAAGTGCTGCCGCGCGCGGCCCAGACCTCGACCGCCATTGGCTCGATCTATCTGGCGCTGACGCTGGTCTGTGCGCTCGGCTACTGGCTGGCCGGCATGCCGGGCTTCGACGCCATCGCCCACGCGATGACCACCATCGCGACCGGCGGGTTCTCCACGTCGGACAACAGCATTGGCGTGTTCGACAATGCCGGCATCGACATCATCGCCATCGTCTTCATGATCGTCGGATCCCTGCCCTTCGTGCTCTATCTGCAAGCGGCGCGCGGGCGGCCCGGCGGGCTTATGCACGATTCCCAGGTCCGCTGGTTCCTGGCCATCGTCGCCGCCGTCATGGCAATCATCAGCGTCAGCCTTTTCATGACCCACGAGATGCCGCTTGGCGCGGCCATCCGCACAGCGGCTTTCAACGGCGTGTCGATCGTCACCGGCACCGGCTATGCCACCGCCGCATTCGACAATTGGGGAAGTTTCGCCCTAATCATCTTCTTCATCATCATGTTCATCGGTGGCTGTGCAGGTTCAACAACCTGCGGAATCAAGATTTTCCGTTTTCAGGTGCTTTACGCTATCGCGACGATTCAGGTGAAACGCCTGCTCCAGCCCCATGGTGTGTTAATTCCGCACTACAACCGGAACCCGATCACTCAGGAGATCGCGCTATCGGTCCTCGGCTTCGTTTTCTTCTACATCCTCGTATTCATCCTGCTCGCTCTCGGCCTTAGCATGCTTGGTCTAGATTTCCTCACCAGCCTATCTGGCGCGGCGACGGCAATCTCGAATGTCGGACCCGGCCTGGGCCCGATCATCGGCCCGATGGGGACGTTCGCAGACCTGCCTGACGCGGCCAAGTGGATGTTGTCAGTTGGCATGCTGCTCGGACGGCTTGAGCTGTTCACGGTGCTTGTCATCCTGACCCCCGCGTTCTGGAAAAGCTAAGCATGTCCGGTGCGCCCAACCGTGCAATCGAGATCTTGGCGCAACTGGTCCGCTTCGACACGACATCGCACCGGTCAAACCTCGACCTGATCGCGTTCATCGAGGACCACCTCAAACGCTGCGGTGTCGAATCGCATCGCATCGAAAACGATGACAGCACCAAGTCCAACCTGCTCGCTACCATCGGCCCCATGCGCGAAGGCGGCGTGGTGCTGTCGGGCCACACCGACGTGGTACCCGTTACCGGCCAAGACTGGTCGAGCAACCCGTTCGAACTCACAGCCCGTACCGTCGACGGCGCAGGCCGGCAGTATGGCCGCGGGTCGGCGGACATGAAGGGGTTCATCGCCGCGGTCCTCGACAAGGTCCCGGCGCTGGTCGCAGCCGACCTGAAAACGCCGGTACATATCGCGTTATCCTATGATGAAGAGGTAGGCTGTCGCGGGGTGGGCCGGATGATCGCCCAACTCGGCGATTCGATTCCTATGCCCGCACTTGCGATCGTCGGTGAACCCACCAGCATGCAGATCGTCACCGCACACAAGGGTATCCGCGGCTTCGAGACGGTCTTCACCGGTGTCGCGGCCCACTCTAGCGCTCCGCAACTAGGCGCAAGTGCGATTCGCTTCGCCGGCGAGTTCATCGTATTCATCGCGGACCTTGCGGCCGAGGCCAAGGAGGCGGCCGACCCGGACAGCGGCTTCACACCACCATGGACGACCTTCAACATCGGTCAGATCAAGGGTGGCGAAGCCCTCAATATCATTCCTGAACGCTGCGTGGTGTCCTGGGAATTCCGACCGCTCCCCGATGTTGACGCCGACGCGATCGAGGAGCGGGTCCGAACCTTTCTTAATGAGGAGCTGCGGCCACGTATGAAGGCGAGTCACCCGGCGGCGGATGTCAGTCTGACGCCGCTCGCCGCGGTACCTCCGCTGCGCGCCGAGCCGGACTCACCAGCGGAGCGACTGGTTCGTTTTCTTACGGGCGCAAACACGACCCGGACGGTCGCCTATGTGGCGGAGGCCAGCCAGTTTCAACTGCATGGCATTCCCGCCGTCCTGTGCGGACCGGGCGACATCACCCAAGCGCATCAGCCCGATGAATGGATAGCTGAAAGTGAGATGGCGTCATGCGCGGCATTCCTCGACCGGTTGCAGGAATGGTGCGTCGCGGGCGCAGCGGTTCCGTAAAGCCGGTTCAGGAGCGCGGCACCAAGAAGGGCTGCAGGAACTGGCGGATCGCCGATTCAAGTTCGGCGTTGATGTCACCCATCAGCTCCTCGGTCAACCGGAACCACATTTCCTCGCGCTTGTTAAGCGACAGCCCCTCGAGTACGGTTCGGCTGCGCGTGGCCTCGGCGCTCACCTCGCCTTGCCGCCGGCCATCACCGCCATCGATGGACATGCGCAACTTGAGTGCCGCGTCATAGCGTTCGGATTGGTCCTTCGTCACGACACCGCGCACACCCTTCGCAGGTTCCAGCTGCGTTTCGAAAACCCCGGCATGCTCAATCGTAAAGACGATACGTCCCGCATTGCCGACCGGCAAAATGCGATCGCGCGCCCAGCGTCTGGCAGCGGCTGCCGGGGATACCGGCATCAGATGCTCGACATTCGGCGACGCAAAGCTGGGCTTGAACGCGTCGACGATCTCAAGTGAGGCAGCATCGAGACGCAGGGGTGGCAGATGCACGAAGGTAATTTGCGGAAACCTGAGTGTCGGAGACGGCGTGGTGCAGGCCGGCAGGACCAGTCCCAACATCGCCGCCAGTGCGGCACGTCGATTGAAGCGATGCATGAATTCCTCCGGTTGGGCACGGAGTTTATGATCTCTACTAGATCACCTATCGGGAGATTCGGGCGAATTGATTACAGGATAACCTCCGACTGCGCGCGCCTCGACAGCCTCCGGCGTAAACCGGTAGGTCTCTGCGCAGAACTCGCAGGTCACCTCGAGACTGCCGTCGACTGCCAGATCATGGAGATCCTCACGGGGCAGCTGCACGAGCACATTGAACACCCGCCGCGACGAACACCGGCAACCGCGAGCGACAGGCCGCGGGTCGGTCACCCGCACCCCTTCCTCGTGGAACAGGCGGAATAGATAACGCTCCGCACTCAAGTCGGGGTCGCGCAGCTCGGCCTCGGTCCCCGTCGCCATGAGCATCATGACCCTGCGCCAGGTGTCATCGCCGTCATCAGACTGAATCTGGATATTGGGATCATCGGCGATACGCTGCACCATGATCCCACCCGCGCGCCAGACACCATTCGGTCCCGAGCGGCCGGCTGACAGGCTAATTGCCGCATCCATTTGCTGGGACTGGCGGAAATAATGCTGGGCGCATTCCGCTAGCGTCGTGCCGGTGATCTCGACCATGCCCTGATAGCGGTCGGTGTGCGGCCCTTGGTCGACGGTCAGCGCGAAATAGCCGGAGCCGAGCAGGCTCCCGGTGGGGTCATGGGCTGCAAGCGCGTCATCGTCATACTTCGCATAGCCGCGCACTAGGTAGCGCTCCGCACTATCCACGGTCTGAACATCGGCGAGCAACAGCGACACGGGACCGTCGCCCTGCAGCTGGAGAGTGAAGATTCCGTCAAACTTGAGCGCCCCGGCTAGCGTCGCGCTCAAAGCCAGCGCCTCGCCCAGAAGCTGCGCTACCAACTCGGGATAGTCATGCCGGCGCAGAACATCGTCGACGGCTTCTCCCAGCCGCGCCAGACGTCCGCTGAGCTTCGCTTCGCCATCTTTCCCGGATTCGAGCCGGAACGGCTGGATCAGGTCATCGACCGGACGGCCCGCACCACCACGATCCGGCATCCCCCCGGCATCAGGCAAAAGCCGCACTCCCCAGCAGACACCAGAGCAAGATGCCTTTCTGAACATGTAGCCGGTTCCCGGCCTCGGTCCAGACGACGGATTGCGGGCCGTCTACCACTTCGGCCGAGACTTCATCACCGCGATACACCGGCAGGCAATGCATGAACACGGCACTTTCGGCGGCATGGGCCATCAGCTCTTCGTCCACCCGGAAGGGTTCCAGCAGGGCACGGCTCCGATCTGCCTCCTTGTCGCCCATCGAGACCCAGGTATCGGTTACGACACAATCCGCACCGTTCACCGCCGCCACGGGGTCATCACCCACGGAAATCCTGCCCCCGTTCGCCGCCGCCCAGTCGAGGATATCCTGCGGCGGCCGCAGGTCAGGCGGCGAGGCCAAACGAAACTCGAAGCCGAACTGCGCCGCGGCGTGAATCCAGGAATTGGCCACGTTGTTGCTGTCGCCGCTCCACGCCACGACCCGGCCCGCGATGGGACCGATCCTTTCTTCAAAGGTCATAACGTCGGCCATGATCTGGCAGGGATGCGAACGGTCGGTCAGCCCGTTGATCACGGGCACCGTCGCTGCCTCGACCATCTCTTCAAGATTCGCGACCGACGACGTCCGGAACATGATGACGTCGACATACTCGGACAGGATCCGCGCTGTATCCGCAAGGGTCTCGCCGCGGCCCAACTGCGAACCGCTTGGCTCAAGGCTGACGACGCCGCCGCCCAGCGTCTGCATGGCAACATCGAAAGATACCCGCGTGCGGGTGCTCGGCTTCTCGAATACCATCGCAAGCGTGCGATTGACGAGCAGTGGTTTATGCTCGCATCCGGCCTTTATTCGGGCACTCACATCGATGATACGCCGCAGGGTTGCGGCGTCGATCTGGTCCAGATCGAGGAAGTCACGCGTTTCAGTCATCAGAAGAGGTCGCCAATGTCTGACAAGCCCTTTCGATGGCGTCGACGGCCTGCTTAATCTCTTCGTCGCCGATTATCAGCGGCGGCAGCATCCGCAGCACATTCTCGCCCGCCACCACAGTGAGCAAATCCGCGTCCCGCGCCGCATCACCCAGTTGCGTATTGGTGAACGGCGCGGCGACCACCATGCCAATCATCAGCCCCTTGCCCCGGATACCGGAGATGATGTCCGGATGCCGGTCGGCGACCTCGCGCAGGCCCGCCTGCAATGCCTCGCCCGAACACACCACATTGTCGAGGAAACCCTCGGAGGTCAGAACATCGAAATTCGCGTTAGCGACCGCCATCGCCAGCGGGTTGCCACCAAAGGTGCTGCCATGCGAGCCGGCGGTCATCGTTGATGCGACCGCGTCAGTCGCCAGCACCGCGCCGCACGGGAAGCCACCGGCGATTCCCTTAGCGCATGCCATCACGTCCGGCGTAACGCCGGACCATTCATGGGCGAACAGCTTACCGGTTCGGCCGAATCCGGTTTGCACCTCGTCGAACACCAGCAGTAGGCCGAACTCGTCGGCTGTCGCGCGCAAATTCCGCAGATAGTCTTCCTCGAGCGGGCGCAGCCCGCCCTCGCCTTGGATCGGCTCAGCGACGATAGCAGCCGTTTCGAGCGTGATGGCATCGCGCAGCGCGCTCATGTTGTGGCCCGGGACGATATCGAAGCCGTCGGCCGGGTCGCCGAAACCGTCCAGATGCTTGGTGTTCTTCGAAGCCGACAGCATCGCGATTGTCCGCCCGTGGAACGAGCCCTCGAGCGTGATGGAGCGCCATTTCTCGGGCTGTCCATTATGCGCATGGAAACGCCGAGCCGCCTTGACCGCACCCTCCATGGCTTCGGTGCCGGAGTTGCAGAAGAAAACACCGTCTGCAAAGGACAGGCCGCAGAGCCGCTCGGCGAAGCGGACCTGGTCGGGGATCGCGTAGAGATTGGACACGTGCCACAGCCGTTCGGCCTGTTCCTGCAGCGCTGACACTAGCGCCGGGTGGCTATGCCCAAGCGAGTTCACCGCGATCCCGGCCGCAAAATCGAGATAGCAGCGGCCATCCATATCGAACAGGTATGCGCCCTCGCCCCGCTCAAACGATACGGTTGGATAACCGTAATTCGGCATCAACGCATTCATGGTTCCACACTCCCGGTTGGTCGCGACGCGGCCGATCCCTCTGTGGCTGCGAAAAAGGCCGTGACTATCGAAAAAGGAGATCCGGAAGTCAACGCCACAGGACCGTCAGCTCCGGAGCCTGTATCCCGCCGCGAAAAGGCGATAGTTGACCGCGCGGAAGCAGCACACCACCAGGCAGCCGCCGAGGATCAGATTGTCGGAGGCGAACTCCACCCATTCAGAACTTAAGCTTGTAGCCGGTGGCGAGCATGCGGTGGACGATTAGGAACAGGATGATATCCATTACCAGTATCACCGCGGCACCGAACCAGAAATCGGCGTCGCCCTGGCCGATGAAACCGTGGCGGAAACCGTCGATTGCATAGAAGAATGGGTTGAACTGGGCAACGAAACCCCAAGCCTCGGGCAGCCGTTCGATTGAGTAGAAGGTACCCGACAGGAAAGACAGCGGCACGATTACGAAATTGGTGATGGCTGCCATATGATCAAACTTGTCCGCCCAGATCCCCCCGATCATGCCGAGCAGCGCGAGCATGACCGAGGCCGACACGGCGAAGAAGGCGATCCCCGCGGGATTGGCGAAAGGCAGATCGACGAGGAAGACCATAACCATGGTGGCGGCAGTCGCCACGATCATGCCGCGGGTCACACCGCCAGCGATATAGGCGCACATCATCTCCAGCGGGCTGATCGGCGGCATCAGCACGTCCACGATATTGCCCTGAACTTTCGACACCATGATCGATGAAGAGGTGTTGGCGAAGGAATTCTGTAGAATCGTCATCATAATGAGGCCAGGCGCCAGGAACACCACGAAGGGAACTTCGCCAACCGTGCCGACCCGGTTCTCGAGCGCGATCGAGAAGATTGTGTAGAAGAGAAGCGTGGTGACTACAGGAGCTGCTATGGTCTGTGTGAACACCTTCAGGAAACGCTTGAGCTCGCGGTGATAGAGCGTCCACACACCCCACCAATTCACGCTTCCAAAGCAGCGTACGCGTGGCGCGGCGTCCGTTCGAGTTGGAATCATATCCGTGGTCTCCATAGGCCGGAACTTATGATGGTGGCCACCGCCCGGCAAGCCGATGTGCCAAGCGGGATAGATCGATGAGCGACGCACCGCCGCACGACGGCAGAGCACGTCAGGATGGCAAACCGCGCCGCAAGCCAAGGCCAGCCACCCCGGAACGCCTACGCAAGGCCGCACTTTCCTATATCGACCGTTACGCGACCTCATCAGCAAACCTGCGCGAGATACTCATGCGACGGGTCCGGCGCTCGGTCCGGCTACACGACACAGATCTCGAAGAGGCCAGTCGCTGGGCCGATGAGATAGTCGCCGATTTCGATGCGCGCAACCTAGTGAATGATACGCTCTATGCCGAAAACCGGGCCCACAGGCTATACCGCGGCGGTGCATCACGACGGAAGATCGAGATGTCGCTCAAAACCAAGGGGGTAGGGACCGCCGATATAGCGGCGGCACTCGCCGCGCTCGAGGAAACCGATCCGGACGCCGAGTTCACCGCGGCATGCCAGCATGCCCGGCGCCGGCGCCTTGGCCCCTGGCGCCATGATGATCGGGCCGCGCGGCGCGACCGCGACCTCGCGGCAATGGCCAGGGCCGGGTTCGGATACGAGATGGCAAGCCAAGTGATCGATGCTCCCGACCCGGAGGCGCTGGAAGCCGAAGCCACGGTGCGCGCGGCCGAACACGAAAGGTAGGCGCGGCAGCTAGCCCTCACCATCCCCCGATAAATTCCCAACTTCGACCGAAGCCGCCGACGATGCGACGGATGAGGAGTCGGCTGGTTCACCGGGCGACGCCTTCGGGGGGGTGAATGTCTCCGGCCCACTGCCGGGCAGGGCCTCGACATAGAGTGAACGACTGGGAAAGGCGAAGCCGGAGCCCGCACCCTCGACGATCTCCTTAATCCGGTAGGCGAGCGTCTCCTTCACAGCTAGCCACTCACCCCAGTTCGTGGTGCGGGTAAAGCAGTAGACCATGATGTCTATACTGGAATCGTTGAAGCTATCGATACGCACGAATGTGGCCACATCCTTCGGGTCGGCGAAGGCCTCGTCGCCGAGGATGTGCGCCTCGATCCCGTCGCGGATCTTGCGAAGCTGCGCAGCGGTCGTGTCATAGAGCACGCCGATCTTTAAGTAGATGCGCCGGTGGGTCATCTCCGAGAAGTTAACCACCGCCTTGTCGGCTAGCGTAGCATTCGGCACCTGAACGACCGCCTTGTCGAACTGGCGTACCATGGTGGACCGGAAGCCGATAGTTTCGACGGTCCCCTCGACGACGCCATCCACCTTGATCCAGTCACCCTGATGGAACCGCTTCTCGCCGAGGATCAGAACCCCAGAGAGCAGATTTTTGAAAAGGTCCTGAGCAGCCAGCGCACCGGCCAGCCCAAACAGGCCTAGCCCGGCGATCAGCGGACCGATCTCTATGCCCCAAAGTTCTAAGATCGCGGCAGCACCAATCAAGCCCAAGATAATCTTCAGGGCCTTGATGATCCATTGCACCATTGTCGGTGAGAGGATGTCGCGCAGATTGGCGAAAATTCGCCACAGGGGGTCGACGAGCGCAATCACGCCCCAGAACAGGGTGAAGACAATCAGCGACTCGGTCAGCCGCAGGGCGATGCGATCGAAGGTGCCGGTGAGATCGAAAAGCCGTGTCGCCACGAAAAAGGCAAGCACCACGGGGGCGAAGCGAAGCGGCTTCTCAAGTGCCTCCACCATGTAGTCGTCGATCTGGGTCCGGGTGCCCCGCACGAGGCGCTTGAGCCAGCCGATGAAGAATCGGGCGAACAGGCCGCGGGCGACGAGCAACAGCGCAAAGACGAGTACGGCGACCAGAATGCGTCCGAAACTCGTGCCGAACGCGGTCTCCTTCAGCACTTCCATGACGAGTGCCCAGAAGGCGACCAACAGGGCCCAGAACTCCGTCGGTAACTCCATTTTCCGATATCCGTGCTCGTTTAAGCGAACGAGCCGAATACGCTAAGGTTTGTCGGCGAAATGTCAATTCGGGGATTAGATGCACCGCAGAACCTCAGCCGGCCTCAGCAATGCACGCAGAAGATAATCCGGCGTTGCCCGGATTCCCGATCGCTGGCAACAACCCGAAGGCTGACCCGCGTATACTGTAAAAAGTTTAATCTCGGCAATACGGATGCCCTCACTACCCCGTCATCGGGTTCCGGCGTCGCAAGACCCAGACGGTGAGCAATGCGGCCGCCGCCATGTAGGCAACGCAGGCCGCAGAGACCTCGGCGATCGACACGCCGAGATCGAACGCTACCCCAAAGGTCGCCGGCGCAGCCGCCGCGGCGAGCACCATCGCAGCAACCGACATAGCGCGGATGCCTCCCAAGTTCCTGACCCCGTACAACTCGGCGAACATGGCCGATATGATCGGCTGTAACATGCCAATGCCGACGCCCAGCGCACCTAGCAGCACGTGGGGCATCATCGGATGTCCCGATGCGCCCAAAACAATAAAGCAGGCAATAAAGGGAATGGCGGAGACCGGGATCAGACGCACCGCCCCGCCGCGGTCGATCATCGGCCCGATCACCAGCGAGGTGAGCACCTTCATGACGGCCATCACGATCAGCCCCGTCGCGAGTAGCTCGATGGGCCAACCCCGCACCTCGGCGATGAAGGCCTGATGGAAAAGCAAGCCGGTCGCAACATAGGGATAGGCGAGCAGTAGCGCCATCGCACCCAGATAACGCGGATCGCGCAGTACCTCGAGGCGCGTCCAGTCGTGTCTCGCGCCGACCGTCGTCGATGCCTGCGACTGCCGCGCGAGATAACCGCGGTGCCGGTCCTCGAAGCCCTTAAGGGCGAGCGGCACCAGCAACAACAACACTGCCGCCGTCACGAGTCCGGTCGCCAGCCAAACATCCCGCCAGCCGATCATCGCGATCAGCGCCACCGTGGTGATCGGCAGCACCGTCTCGCCGGCGGCCAGTCCCAGCCCTGAGAGACTCAGCGCCTTGCCTCGGTCGTGCGGGAAGTAGCGCGCCATGCTCGTCCCCATGATGTGAATTGTCATACCCTGACCGCACAGGCGGATGACGAACAGGGCCAGCGCGAACAGCCACAGCGTGTGGGCAAACGAGAGCGCCACCATCGCTCCCGTAAGTGCACCCAGCGTGGCCAGCGTGTAGCGACGCAGATCCACCCGGTCGATCAGTTTGCCGAGCCAGATTAGCGCCACGGCCGCGACGATGCTGACCGTCGAATAGACCGCGCCGAAAGTGCCATGGCCAAGCCCAAACTCGGCCCTGATCTCGGTGCCGTAGAGCGCAACATAAAAGGTCTGGCCGTAGCTCGACAGCAGAGTCAGGAGGAACCCGAAGCCGATGAATCGAAGATTGGCGCGCAGAAAGGCGAGATAGGTCATGGGTTGAGGTCGCAACGTATCATGCACGCGCCATAGCACGTACGCGCCGACGCGTCGCCTGCGCGGCGGATAATGATATAAAACGGACCGCGATAACCATCGGCGCACACGCGTCGACCATGACAAGGGAAAGAATTCTGACATGTCCAAGCGAATCGGCCTGATCGGCCTCGGAATCATGGGGTCCGCTATCTCGGGTAATTTTCTGAATTCAGGCTACGCCGTGACCGGTTTCGATCTCGACACCGCGCGTTGCGACGAACTGTCCGGCAGGGCGGGACGGCGGCCGGTTCGCCGGCCGAGGTCGTCGAGGCCTCCGACATCGTGATTACCTCCCTGCACTCGACTGCCGCACTCGACGCGGTGTGCACCGATGAGAACGGGATCGCCACGGCGCGCAACACGAACGTCATCATAATGGAATGCTCGACCTTCCCGATCGAGGACAAGCAGCGCAACCACGACGCGCTGGCTGCGGCAGGAATCACCATGCTCGACGCGCCGCTATCGGGCACCGGGGCCCAAGCGCGCGAGAAGGACCTGGCAGTCTATCTCAGCGGCGACGAAGCCGCGGCCAACGCCTGCGCCGAGGTCATCGAGGGCTTCGCGCGCGCGCACTACTATGTCGGCCCATTCGGCAACGGAAGCCGCATGAAGTATGTAGCCAACCATCTGGTGGCGATCCACAACATTGCGGCCGCGGAAGCCATGGTCATGGGCATGAAGGGCGGTCTCGACGCCCAGGTAATCTATGACGTGATCAGCGACAGCGCCGGTACGTCGCGCATGTTTGAGGTGCGCGGCCCGATGATGGTAACCGACGATTACTCCGACGCGACGATGAAGATCTCGGTCTGGCAGAAGGACATGGCGGTCATCGGCGCGTTTGCGAAGAGCGTCGAATGCCCGACGCCGCTCTTCACCACCTGCTCCGACATCTATGTTGCCGGCATGGCCCAGGGCCGCGAGGACGAGGACACGGCCGCCGTCTGCGCCATTCTCGGCGAAGCAGCCCGACTCAAGCGCTAGCTCCCGCGATCGGGCCAGGCACACCACCTGGCCCGCACACGCTACATGGGCTCGATCACCCACTCGATGTGCAGATCGACGCCCGCGTCCCGGATCAGGTTCGAGACCGGGCAGCGCTGCTCGACATTCGCCTTCAGCTTCTCGATCCGCTCGGCGCTCTCATTGCTGCGGAAGATCTTCTTGACCGTGACCTTCTCGAAGTAAGGACGCACACCCTTCACGCCGCGCGCACCGCGCACGTCGATCTCAGCATCGCAGGAGTAACTCACATCGCCATATTTGAACTTCATAATATGCGCAACCTGGTGAGTGATTGCCGCGTCACAGCCGCACAGGCCGCCCATGACGGATTCGACCGGCGTTGGTCCCTTATTGGTACCGCCACGCTCGGTCGGCTCGTCGATGACGAAGCCGGGCGTGTCGCGCACCGAGACGACGGTGCGTGCGCCGCCGGCTGGATTCTCGCAAACCACGTTGCGGTAACCGATCACCTTCTTCTTCGGATCGATCGACGGTTCGAGGAGATCACTGTCGCTCATCATGCTATCCATTCTGAAGTTCAGGCAGCGCCCGCCTTGTCCGAGCGCATGGCATAGTATTGTCTCAACATGCTCATACCATAAATGTCCGCGGGGGCGCCTCATGACCTACTCCGAACTCAAGCTCGACGTGCACGACAGCGTTGCCACCCTCACATTCAACCGGCCAGACTCCATGAACGCCCTAGGCGGGGCACTGCGCGACGAGTTCGCCGACGCCGTCGCCGAACTCTGCGGCCGGGCGGGCCAGGATATTTCGGCGGTCGTACTCACCGGTGCCGGTCGCGCCTTCTGCGCCGGCGGTGATCTACGCGCGTTGCAAGAGATGTCCGCGAAGGGCCCCGACGCCATGCGCGCGCGCATGCAGGAATCGCATGTCACGCTCGAACGTTGGCTCGACCTACCGGTGCCGACGGTCGCAGCGGTCAACGGGGCGGCCGCGGGTGCCGGCTTCTCCCTCGCCATCGCCAACGACTTTGTCTTCGCAGCCAGCGGCGCGCGTTTCATCATGTCCTTCGGGCGCATCGGGCTCGTGCCCGACTGGGGCGCGATGTACATCCTGCCCCGGCTGGTCGGCCTGCAACGCGCCAAAGAAATCGTGCTGACCGCGCGCGACGTCGGGGCCGAGGAAGCTCGCGAACTTGGCCTCGTGCTCGAAATCATCGACGGCGACCGGCTGTTGGGACACGCTCAGGTATTCGCGGCGAAGTTCGCCACCGCCTCGCCAACGGCGATAGGCGTCGCCAAGCGGGTGATGGGGTCCGCATTCGAGACCGAGCGCACGGCTGTGCTGGCGGCCGAGGCGGAAGCCCAGGCCGAGGCCAATGTCAGCGACTATCATCGCGAGGCGGTCAAGCGCTTCCTCGCCAAGGAGCCGGCGTTGTTTCACTGGCAGTAGGGGTCACGGCTTGCAAACGACAATGTGAAACACATGCCAGTGTTTAGCCTCGCCACGCGGGGTAACCGAGTCATCCTCTTCCTCGTCCAGCCCCTCGACCTCTAGGCCCGCCAGCAACGCCTCGACCTCGGCGCGAGTGTGGAAGGTCATGCCGTCGCGCCCGGCCCAGCTATCCCGATCGCCGTAGAGCTGTCCAGCGAAACGTCCGCCAGGTAGGAGCGAGGAACGGATTCGCTGCCAAACGCGCATGAAGGCATCGGGCGGACAGAGCGGCAGCGCGAAACTGCTGTTGACCAGGCTGCATTGCGGCCAACTCGCCTTCTCGAAGCGAGCGACCTTCCCCGAAAAATCAGCCTGCAACGGCAGGTCGGGGCGGGACCGGATGGCCGCGATGGCGGCCGGCTCGGCATCGATGGCGAGCACGCGCCAGCCGCGGCGTAGCATCTCTATGGCGTCACGCCCGCGGCCGGCACCGAGGTCGACCGCGAAACGCGTCAGGCCGTCCGGCGCAGCATCAAACCGATCGAGCGCAAACAGCAATGTTTCGCGCGGCGGTCGATCGCCCGTCTTCGCGTAGTAGGCGGCCCAGTCACGATCTTTGGATTGCCCGTTCAACCGCCCAGCCTGATCTCGCCGAGATTGACACTCTCGCCGAGGCTCACCTCGCGCCTTGCGCTATCGGTCGTCCCCGAGATCTCCACGACATAGGCTCCGCAGTCTGGGTCAAGACGGTCGAACTTGAAGTCGCCATATCCATCGGTCTCGGCCTCCGCCACGGCCTGTCCGTCCCGGAGCAGGCGCACCTTCGCCCCCTCGAGACAATCGACGACTCCATCCCGTTCGATAGAAACCGTGCCACCGATGAAGCATTGTGCGTAGCGCCACATATTCTTGTAATGCACCCGCGGTCGCGTGTTCAGATCGGGACGGAGCGGCTCGAGCGCCTCTTCCTCGGCGATCCGAGCCATCTCCGCATCGTCGACCTTGAACGATCGCAGCGCGCCCGTCGGGCAGACGTCTACGCAACGCGGCTCTGCCCAGCCCTCATCGATCAGATGCGCATCGAAGATCCAGTGCTGGGGTATCTCCAGCGCCTCGTTCCAGAAAACCGCACTGTAGGGGCACGCATCGACGATCTGGCGCTGCCCCTTCGACTTGTCGGGATCGATCACGACGATGCCGTCCGGTCGCTTCGTGATCGCGTCGTCCTTCGCGGCGGCCATGCAGGGCGCGTCGTCACAATGCTGGCACATGGTCGGCAGGTAGGCGACGTCGGTCATGGTGCCCTGCCCGCGCTCGCGCCGCCTGATATCGATCCAGCGATGGCCGTGCTTGGGCATCTCGGCCGCATAGCCGGGAAAGCTGTTGCCGACATGCTCGTCCTGCACCGCCAGCGTGCAGTTGTTGCAGTTCGTGCAGTTGGCGACGTCTACGATCAGGTTCCACTTGGCCTGGCTCATGCTGTACCTCCTGCGCTGATTGGCTCGGCCCGTTGATATTCGACGACCCCGTCCCAAGGCGCGATCTCGACCATGGCCGTCGAGTTGGCCATAGAATGCGAGTTCTTTACCTGCGAACGTCGCGGCGACAACAGGTTCAGGCAGCCGCCGCGATCGACCGAGCGGCCGGGCTCACCCATGGGCTCGTAGACGGCCGCCGATTCGTAGCCATGGGCCACGCCCGGCTGCAGCCGCTGGGTCAGGAGCGCTGCGCAGAGGACAGCGCCCCGGGCGTTGAATACCTTCACAAGGTCGCCCGTGGCGATGCCGCGCGCGGCGGCATCTTCCGGATTCAGCCGGACAACCCAGTAATAATGGCCATCAATCAGCATCCGGTGATCGGGGATGTCGTTGAGGAAACTATCCTTGCCATCGCCGTGGCTGTGAAAGCTGTAGCGCGAATGCGGCGTCAGCAGCTGCAGCGGATAACGACTGTCATAACCCTCCGCCCTCGGCCCCTCCCAGGCGGAGGTGTATTTGGAGACCGGCGAACGCTCCGGGTCATCCGGTGCGAACCGCTTCAGGCTCGAACTCTCGAACTCGAACAGGCCGGACTGGGTCTGCAGACCCTCCAAGAACTGCTCGGTATAGTCGCCGGGAAGCGGCATCGCCTCGGGGATATTCTTTTTCTCGCCCTCGGCGAACCAGCGATACGCCGTCGGTGCGCGCAAATCGGGAGCCTCGGACGGCACCACGAAGTAGCCGCGTTCGATGAACTTCTTCCACGAGATGTGGCGCGGCAGGTCTGACGCATCGAACATGCGCTTCACCCAGTCGATGTCGCGCATGCCCTCCGAATAATAGGCACCGAGGCCCAGCCGGCAGGCGAGCCTGCAGAAGATCTCGTAGTCAGACTTCGATTCCCCGACCGGCTCGATGCACTTGGCCTGAAAGGTGATGATCCGGTTGTTTATCTGGGAATGGAAATGCGCGCCATAGCCGCCCGCATTCGCCCACTCCCCGATATCGTAGCGCTCCATGCTGGTGCAGGCCGGCAGGATCACGTCGGCGAAGCGCGTGTCGCCCTCGTCCCAGATCGCCTGGCTGACCACGAACTCCAGGTTGGGCGATCGGTACATCTCGACATAGCGGTTGGAATCGCTGAGCGTGCCCAGGATCGCAGTGCCGTACCGATAGAGCATCCGCACCGGCGCGTGGCCCTTCTTTGGATAGCTGATCGGCGTGAACTGCCCCTCCATGGACAGCGCGTCCCACAGGAAACCCTCTGCGTGGCCGTCGATGATCGCGTCGGGCAGACGCAGGCGTGGAATCTTCTGGGTCGACGGGTTAATCGTCGGCAGTTGCGGCATGCGCTGGTAGAGTGCGCCGGCGAGCGCGGTGTTGTGGAGGTCGCCCGAGATACCACCCTCGGCGTAACCTGGAAAGTAGAAGCTGAAGTCGAGCGGGACGCCGAGCTGCAGATTGCTGACGTTGATGCCGGGCTTGCCCAGCCCCTGCATGCCCATCAGGCAGACGAGCATCCGGGTCCATTGGGTCCCGGTCGCGTTGCGTGCCGCACCGCCGAAGGCGTTGCCCATGCTGCCGGCCGCCAGATAGGTGCGTCTGGACCCCCATTTGCGTGCCAGCGCACGCACGTCCTTGGCGGGGACACCTGTCTCGGCCTCCTGCCATTCCGGGCTCTTCGCGATCCCGTCCTCGACCCCCATGATGTAGTCGCGCCAGGCCTCGAAGCCCTTGGTGCGGGTCGCCACATATTCCTTGTCGTAGAGGTCCTCGTCGATCCAGACATGGGCGATGGCCAGCGCCAGCGCCGGCGAGGTGGTCGGCCGCGGCAAAATCCACTTGCCGCCGAGGAATTGTGCGGTGTCGTTGTAATAGGGATCAATGTGGACAATCTCGATGTCGATGTCGCGCAACCACTGGCGGCGGATGGTCCCCTCCTGTCCGCCATAGACACCGCTGGTCGCCTCGGGGTTGGACGACCAGAAGACGATCATCTCAGCATTCTCGAGGCAGTCCTCGATGGTACCGAAGGGCTCTCCCCCGCCGACCCTGAGGCTGCCGCCCCAGTGATGCAGCGCTCCCCAGTACCAGCCCTCCCAGCTGTCGGGATTATGGTGTACCTCGGTGGTGCCGATAGCGTTCATGAAGCGCAGCTTGGCGCTAAGGTAGTAGCCGATGTTGCCCCAGTTGTGATGCGAGCCGTTGCTCGACGCGATCGCACCGGTGCCATGCTCGCGCTTCATGCGCCTGATCTCGGCCGCGACGATGTCGAGCGCCTCGTCCCAGCTGATAGGCTCGTAGCCCGAGACGCCGCGATTCTGAATGTTCCGTTCGCCGTTCGGATCGAAGTCCACCCGCTTCATCGGCTGGCGCAGCCGGTTCGGCGCGTTGACCATCGCCTTCCAGTTGATGGCATGGGGCGAGAGCATACCCTTGCGCGGCGGGCTGAAATCGCGGCCCCGCGCCTTGATAGTCCAAGTATCCGGGTCTTCCGAATCGAATGTGATCGGGGTGGTACGCAGGATCTCGCCGTCGCGCACATAGACGAACAACGGGCCGCCATTGGTCATCGTGCAGAAACGCCTCGTGCCGTCCTTCATGCCGCGGCCGAATCGCCAGCCTGCGGACAGGGCCGACATGACCGTCTGGGCGAACCACAGCCCGTCCTCGTCCGGTCCTTCGAGGCGCACCAGGAAATTCTTGAGCGCATCGATCTGCTCGAGCTGGTTGATCGGCGGCATCAGGAGCCGCGCACCGATCACCGCCGTCTTGAACACGAGCGACACGGCCGGCGCTTCGTGCAAGCCCGCCCCCGAACGCACCCGACCATTCTCGAAAATAATGTAGCGACCCGCCGAACCGTCCTCGCATCGGATCTGAACGACGAGGTTACGCTCACGAAGGCGCGCGCGGAAGGCGGGATAAACCCATGCCGAGACCCGGAACATCCAGGCGAGGCCCCAAAGGATAAGCTTGAACTTCATGTGCCTTTCCAAACGATTGCAGGCGGCTCTCCCTACTCAGCCGTGTAACCGCCGTCGATATAGAGCGTATGGCCGGTGACATAGTCGGAAGCCGGCGACATTAGGTAAATCAAACCGCCCATCAAGTCGTCGGTTTCCGACAGGCGGCCAACCGGCACCCGCTCGAGCATCGCCTCGCGGGTCGACTTGCCCGGGTCCTCGTTGGAGAACATCCATTCCGACAGCGGCGAACGGAACACGGTGGGCCCGATGGCGTTGATGTTAGCGTTCTTCCCGCCCCATTCGCAGGCGAGTGCGCGCACCATCCCGTCGAGCCCGGACTTGGAGGCGCAATAGCTGGAATAACCCGTGGGCAGCCCGTGCCGCCCGCGCGTCGACGAGACCACGACCACCTTGGACCGACCGCGTTCGGCGGGCTGCTTGGCGAACTGGCGTCCCGCCGCCTGGCAGGCCAGCCAGTAGCCGTCCAGGTTTGCGAACATAACGCTGCGCCAGCGTTCGTAGGACTGCTCCTCGATGTAGCCGACATCGTTCAGGCCTGTCGCGACGAACATCAGGTCAAGTGCACCATAAGCTGCGACCGCAGCAGCGACGATCCGCCCGGCATTCTCTTCGCTATCCGGCAGCCCGGCGGCCGAGGCGACCCGGGCGCCGTCCGCACGCAGTTCCAGGGAGAGCGCCTCGAGCTTCTCGGGGTGGATGTCCGCGATGGTCATGTCACACCCCAACCCGGCGAGCGTGCGGGCAGCAGCGCTACCGAATGACCCGGTCGCGCCCAACACGAGTGCGGACTTGCCTGAAATATCGAACATGGAAAGTGGTGAAGCCTGTGCCAAGGTAGCCCCCGTTTGCGCCGTCATTATCTGTTAGAGACAAGACTAGCCGGTTTTGCCGCCAGATCGCCAATGTCCGATGATCGGATATCTCGAAGGTTTCCGGTCGGAATAGTCTGGCCGGGCCAACATGTGCGCATAATATGCGCCTGCCGCAACGGGACGTGCCGATCCTTACCGCCGAGAGGGCCCTCGAAAACGTAAATCAGCTCCGCTCGGCCGGCTGATCCCGTAAGTCGGCGTTGCACGACCGCGCATGCTTCCACAGCGACCTGACCAACAGAATTGCAGAGATGCCGAGATCATAGTTTCGGCAAATTTTGGCCATTCACGCTCGTCCTCTTCGCGCTCTATCGAAAATCTGCGGATCATCTCCGGCATTCCTTCATCGGAGCGGAAGCAGTATTCTGAGGCCGCACATCAGACATAAGGCCAACGATGCGAATCCCGGAAACAGACCCCGACGCACTCAATCCCGAACAGAGGGAAATCTACGACCGAATCACCGCCGGTCCCCGCGGCCAGGTCCGCGGGCCCTATCACGCCTATCTGCTGCACCCCGGTGTCTGCGAGGGGATCGAGCGGATGGGGCATTTCCTGCGCTTCGCCGCCACCCTGCCAGGGAACCTGCGCGAGCTGGCGATCCTGACTGTGGGCCGGCACTGGAAGGCCGAGTTCGAATGGTTCGCACATGCCCCCATCGCGATGCGCGAGGGACTGTCGGAAGACATCGTCGAGGCGATCCGGGCCGGCACGCCCCCCACCTTCGCGGATAACGATGAGGCCGCGGTCTACGGCTTTGTGCGCGCATTGCTCGAGGCCGGCCACGTCGACGACGACGTCTATGCGGACATGAAGGCACGCTTAGGCGAGGATGGCATCGTCGAGCTGACCGGGATCGTCGGCCACTACACCGGCGTGGCGATGACCCTCAACACGTTCGAGATCACCCCGCCCGAGGGCGAGCGGCCGGACTTCCCTTAGCCGCGAACGGGGACCTAGAAGACCTCGAACAGGCCGGCGACCCCCATGCCGCCGCCGACGCACATGGTTACCACGGCATGCTTCGCGCCGCGGCGATGACCCTCGATAAGCGCGTGACCCGTCATCCGGTTGCCACTCATGCCATAGGGATGGCCTATCGAGATCGAGCCGCCGTCGACATTGTATTTCTCCGGGTCGATCCCGAGCTTATCACGGCAATAAAGTGCCTGGACCGCGAACGCCTCGTTCAACTCCCAAAGGTCGATATCGTCCACCGTGAGCCCGTTGCGCTCGAGCAAGCGCGGGACGGCGAAGACCGGGCCGATGCCCATCTCGTCGGGCTCGCAGCCCGAGACAGCCAACCCAAGATAACGCCCAAGTGGCTCGAGGCCCCGCCGCTCAGCAAGCTTCTCGTCCATCACCACGCAGGCCGACGCACCATCCGAGAGCTGGCTGGCATTGCCCGCCGTAACAGACCCGCCGTCGCGCACCGCGCCGAGCCCGGCCAGACTCTCGGCATTGGTGGTCGGCCGGTTGCACTCATCGCGATCCAGGGTGACCGCCTTCTCACTGACCTCGCCCGTCTCACGATCCTTGACCAGCATGCTCGTTTCGACGGGGACGATCTCGTCGTCAAAGCGCCCGGCCTGCTGCGCCGCAGCCGTGCGCATCTGGCTGGACAGCGCGTATTCGTCCTGACGTTCTCGGCTGACATTGTATCGTTCCGCCACGGTCTCGGCTGTGTCGAGCATAACCATAAAAATCTCGGGCTTCACGTCGCGCACATGCGGGTCCTCGACGCGCATGTCGGCCTGATGCGCAGGATCGAGTGCGCTGATCGCCTCGATCCCGCCGGCGACGGCTACGGGCACTTGGTCCATCACCACCCGGTTCGCAGCCATGGCGATCGACTGCAATCCCGATGAGCAAAACCGATTGATGGTGGCCGCCCCGGCAGTCACGGGAATATCCGCCCACAGTGCTGCATGCCGAGCGAAATTCTGGCCAGTCGCGCCCTCGGGGTTGGCGCAGCCCATGAGCACATCCTCGACCATGCCCGGCTCGATCCGCGCCTGTTCGACCGCATGCTTAATAGCGGTGCCGCCAAGCTTGGCGGGAGTCGTGTTGTTGAAGGATCCGCGATAGGCCTTCCCGATCGGCGTTCGGGCGGTCGATACAATTACAGCACTGGTCATGGTCTTTTCTCCAATCGGCGTTGGCCTAGACGTGGCCGAAACGCCAGCGTTCGATCGTAAGGCTGCGGCCCTCCGGGCCCCGGGACAGGGGTTCGTGGGCGAGGAACGCATCCGCCCCGGCACGGTCATCCACATCGATGACATAGAGCGCACCGGTCAGCTGGGCGTGCGACTGATCCATCAGCGCACCTGCGAAAACAACATACCGTAAGTGGTTGCCAAGGAAGGCAGTCATGCCATCCGCCACCGATACCGGCGGCAATGGATCCGCGCGCGCGATAACAATGAACTGGATCCGGGCTTCGGCCTGGGCATAGTCGCGCTGGCGCATATCGGTCCAAGGACGCAGCGGCTCAATATCGATCCGCTGGAAGATCTCGACCTTGGCATAGGGGTCGGTGTCGATATAGCTGCGCGCGGCCCCGAGTGTCGGAAAATCCACTACCCGGAAGCTGCCATTGGCGTTCGATCCGTCGCCCACCAGCGTCGGTCCGGAATACCAAGTCTCGGCCTTGAACTGGTCGAGATGCTCGATATGCGCGGTGATGTTTGCGTCGCGGCGTTCGGCCATGCCCGGCCAGGACACGCATTTGATCATCCATTCCATGACCTATCTCAGGCAGCCGCCGGCACGGCCTCTGCCAGCCGGGGTGCCACGCGCGAGACATAGCGATCATAGCCCGGCACGCCGGCGAGCAGCATGCCGATCGGCATCTCGCCCGCACCGGAACCCGACGGCATGGACACGACGGGACCGCCGATCGCGGTCCAAGGCGCGATGTATCGCCGGTCGCCGGTCCATTTCAAGCCCGCCGGCGCGGTCGCGGGTGCCGCTGGCCACAGCACCAAGTCGGCGGGCCTCAGGGCATCGAGCATGGTCATCCGCATTGCATCGATCTGGCGCCGCTCAGCCTGGTAGACCTCGTCGTCGATCTCGTTGCCGTCAATCACGGCCTGGCGTAATACCGCGCCGACCTGATCTTCGGGAAACTCCAGCAACCCCGCATGGACCCGGGCAAGCTCATAGACCGTGGTGTGGCCCTGCAACTCGTTGAGCGCCTCGATCGAGAAGGGCGCATCCATCTCCACGACCTCATGGCCTGCATCACGCAAACGGGCGGCCACGTTGTCTCGCGTGGCGATGATCTCCGCCTCCGCCTCGCCCAGGAACGGGTCATTCATGACCACCACGCGAAGCTCGCCGCCGAGCCCGTCGTCGGGGCGGCCATGGGGCGGACGCACCGCGTCATAAATGTAGCAGGCATCCGCGACCGACCTGCCATAGACTCCCGGCGTATCGTAGACCGGCGCCAGCGGCGCGATCCCATAAGTCGGCATGCTGCGCGTCGACGGCTTGAAGGCCGAGATCCCGCAATAGGCCGCAGGCCGGTTCACAGATGCCACCGTCTGGGTGCCGATTGCCGCGGGGACCATGCCGGCACCGACCGCCGCTCCCGAGCCACTGCTCGAGCCGCCGGGCGTATGTTTGATATTGTGCGGATTGCGCGCCGGCGACGGATCGTAATAGGCGAACTCGGTGGTGTGGGTCTTGCCGAGAATGATCGCCCCGGCGGCGCGCAGCGCGCTGACGATCTCGGCATCAGCCGTGGCGGGCGGTGCGTCGGCGCGGGTCCGGCTGTTGCACCGAGTCGGCCAGCCCGCAACGTCGCAGATATCCTTGATCGCGAAGGGCACCCCGTGGAGCGGCCCGCGTAACATTCCGTCATTGGCCTCGCGGTTCATCTCCGCAGCTGTCGCAAGCGCCCCAGCAGAATCGACGGACACCCAAGCCTGCACTTGATCGTCCACATCCGCAATGCGGTCGAGGCATGCCTGCACTACATCCGTGGGCGACCGGATGCCCACCCGGATATCGGCAGCAATATCCACGACTCGGCCCGGCGAAGCCACGTATGAAACCTGTTCCGCCATCCTACATATCCTCCGCCGTCAAATGACCCGCAAAGGCTAGCATATCCCGCATCAGACATGCAGAATCTGAAGGGTATGATCGTATATGCGCGACAAAACCCCTAATCTCTACGTCACGCCAGTTCGGGCGAGCCGCAAGGAACTCGATGAACGCTGTATCGTTATCACTACCGAACTGACCCCGCTACAAGGCTGGGTACCAGTTCAGGACCTGCAGCCCGATTATCATAAGGACCGTGAAGCACAGCGTGTTGACCCTTTGGGAGATCCGGGTGACCAGGCTATGGCGGTAGACAATCTTGCCACCTCGTTCACGCCCAGCCGCGGGTGCGGTAGTGTCCGCGTCACAAATAAAAACACCGGTCGGCAGAAGAAATTCCAAGCCGCACCCGGAAGTGCCAAAGAGACATTGAAATTCAGCAGGTCTTGACCGGTCCCAGCACCCGCACCTCGCGCTGCGGAAAAGGAATGTGGATGTCGTTCGCCCGAAGCGCCGTCCAGATCATCATAAGGAGATCCGCGCCGACCCGGTTGTCGCCGTCATCGATCCCCTCCATCCAGAATTCAACTAAAATGTTGATACCCGAATCCCCAAAGCTCTCAATCTCGGCATCCGCCCGCTCGCCGAGCGGTAGGTGCTCACCGGTGATCACCTTCGGATGGGTGTTCACCACGTCGCGGACGATCTCGAACATTGCCTCGAGATTCGTGTCGTAAGCGACCTGGAAGTGCAACGAATAGCGCTGCTTCCGGTTGTTGTGGGTCCAGTTGACGAAGGTCGTGGTGATGAACTGCTCGTTCGGCACCATAATGTCCTTGCCGTCGAAGGTCTCGAGGGTCGCCGAACGCATCTTGAGTTCGCGCAGTGTCCCCGCCCGCCCATCCTCGAGCTCGATATAGTCGCCTATGGTGATAGAGCGATCGAGCAGGATGATGATGCCCGAGACGAAGTTGGACGCGATCTGCTGCAACCCAAAGCCGAGGCCAACACCCAGCGCACCGCCGAACACCGCCAACGCCGTCAGGTCGATCCCGACGATGTTCAGCAGCAGCAGTAGCATCAGCACGAAAATGCCGATCTCGAACAGCTTGGCGATCACCTCGCGCGTGCTGACATCGAGCCCCATACGGTTACGGATGACCCGCTGGCCCGTGGAGTTGGAAACCCGGCCAAACCAGAAAAGCAGAATCCCAAACAGGAAGGTGCGGAGAACGGCAAGCAACGTAATCTTGATGTTGCCGACCTCGAAGGAGACGGAATCTAGATAACCAGTTACATCGTCCAGAAGACCTATGATGAACAGCAGCGCGATCGGCACGCCGATCCAACGCAGGATAAAGATGATCGTCGTACTCGAAATGACATGGTTAGCGAGGCTGAAGGCCAGCAGAATGAAGGCGATTCCCTGAGCCGCGCGTACCAGCCAAGTCTCGCCGATGACACTCGCCGCAATCGGCGTACCAACACCGAGCAGCAGCGCGGTGATAATCGGCAAAAGCAAATCGCCGGCATTGTGGAACGCCATGCGTAGGTCCAGCAGGGCGCCGGCGCTTGGTTTATGGCGGAAAATCGACACGCGCGCGCGTATGCTCGCGCTTAGCAACCAAGCTAGGACCAAAGCCGAGATGACGAATACGACCTGTGAATAGAATGGCGGCGAAACGATATGGACGAGGATGCTGTCCCTCGCCTCACTCAACTGCTCTATCAATCGGTCCATCGGCAAATGCTTTCAAACTTGCCCAGACATCAGGATAGGCGCTTCGTCCCACCGCGACAATCCGAACTGTGCATGGCCTAGCCCGACTGCGCACAGCCCTGAGAAAAGAGAACACCACGTGCAAAGAGGTCGTCTATTCCCTCGGCCTGCATGCCGAGCAAATCGCCAAGAATTTGAGGAGCAGAGCTACCAAACGGGGCGACCCAATCGCGTGCACCGACCGCCGCATCGGTAATGGAAAAGGGCGGATTGGGCACACGAAACGCTCCCGCGCCATCGGACACGGTTGCAAAGGCCTTGCGGTGATCAAGCTGGGGATCATCGAACAGCTCTTGCACCTCGCGGTAGCGCGCACAGGGCACCTTGCCCTCCATCAGAACACGCTCGCATTCCGCCGCGGATCGGGTCGAGGTCCAGTCCTCGACCAGCGCCATGAGGTCGGCATAGTTTCGGTTGCGTTCGGGATGGGTGGTGAAGCGCGGGTCGGCGATCCATTCGGGGTGCTCCATCGCCCGCGCCATGCTTTCAAAGGTCAGTTGCCCGCCCGGCGCGACCATAACGAAGCCATCACTGGCGCGCACGGGGCGGTAATAACCACGCGGCGTATCCAAGTGGTTTTGAGCGAGCTGGATCTCATACACGAGCAACCAGATCACGCTCTCCATCAGCGAGACGTCGATGTAACGGCCCGCGCCCGTCCTCTCTCGGGCAAATAATGCCGCGTTGATGGCCCCGAACGCCTGAACCGCTGCCATCACGTCTGCCAGGAATAAGCCGACGAAGCCTGGGCGGGTCATCTCCGGCTGCTGTTCGAGCATGGCCATCTCGTACCCCGAGGCCGCCTGCACGACGGGCGCATAGGCAGGGTTCTGCGCGTCGGGCCCCGTCTGCCCAAAACCCGAAATCGAACAGTACACAATATCGGGTCGCACCTCGCGAACCACGGCATGGTCGAGGCCCAGCCGCGTCATCACTCCGGGCCTCGCATTCTCAACCAAAACATCGCAATGCGCCGCGAGATCAAGCGCGATGCGACGGCCCTCGGCGGTCTTGAGATCGATCGACAGGCTGTGTTTCCCGCAGTTGAGATGACCGTATACAGCGCTCTCGCCGTCGCGGATCGGCGCGGCCCGGCGGTTCTGTTCACCGGTAGGGGACTCGATCTTAATGATCTGCGCGCCGAGGTCGGCAAGCTGACGCGTACAGTAGGGGCCGGCCATCATGGTCGTGAAATCGAGCACCCGGACACCTTCGAGCAATCCCTTCATGGACATGCTTTCCTACTTCAGGAGTTCCCGCGCAATCAGCATGCGCTGGATCTGGTTGGTGCCCTCGAAGATCTGGGTGACCTTCGCATCCCGCATCATGCGTTCGACCGGAAATTCCTTCATATAGCCGTAGCCGCCGAGAATCTGGACCGCATCGGTTGTGGCCTTCATCGCCGCATCGCTGCACAGGGTCTTCACCATGGCCGAAAGACCACCATAGCCGTCCATATCACCCAGGTCGTAGCGCGCGGTGACCTCGTAGAGCAGAGCGCGGGCGGCCTCTATCTGCATCGCTATGTCGGCCATCATGAACTGCAGGCCCTGAAACTCAGCAATCGCCTTGCCGAATTGCTCGCGACCCTTCGCGAACGCGATAGCCTGATCCAGCGCGCCCTGCGCAACACCCACGGCTGAGGCCGACATCGCCGGACGATTGAACTCCATACACTTCATGGCGATGGTAAAACCCTCGCCGTCGCCGCCAACCATGGCGTCAGCCGAAACGCGAACATCCTCGAAGAAGAAGTCGCAGTTCGGCGTAGCGCCGTTGTAGCCCATCTTCTTGTTTTTCGACCCGCGCGTGACGCCTGGCAGCGTCGTGTCGACGATAAAAGCGGAAACGCCCTTTGCACGCGGAGCATCATTTGTGCGCGCCAACACCAGCACATAATCGGCCACTGGGCCGCAGGTGACAAAGATCTTGCTGCCGTTGATAAGCCAGTCGTCTCCGTCGCGCACTGCCCGCGTGCGTAGCGCCGCGGCATCCGACCCCGCCTCCGGTTCCGACAGCGCGAAGGCGACCAGTGTCCGGCCCTTGGCCAGAATCGGGAAGTACTTCTGCTTCTGCGCCTCGGTCCCGGCAAACAGCAGCGGCAAAGCCATGCCGTTGCCGTTCTCGCCAACCATGACCGAAAGCGAGAGCGAATAGCGCGCTAGTTCCTCACGCGCGATACAGAGCTTAGTGAGCGAACCTTCCGGCCCGCCATAGGCCTCCGGCACGCTCCACTGGAGCAGCCCCATATCACCGAATTTAGGGATCACCTCATCGGGAAAGCGGTCCTCGTGATCGATCTCGTCCGCAATGGGCGCGACCTCACGTTCGGCAAATAGCCGAATCTGCGCCTGAAAGATGCGGTCGTCCTCGCTGAAATGAATCGGGGTGTAACTCATATCCTCCCGTCCCCTGCAGCTCGCTCCAAAACTGGAATCGAAATCCGATTCGCCCCGACATAAATGTTCGTCATCGCCGACGCACCTCTTACGCGCGGGCCTGTGACATCATATGATCCCGCCATGCTCAGGTCACTGTCATCCGAAAGAGTCGCGCGCTATCACCGCGATGGCTTCCTTCACCCGGTCTTGGCGATGACCGCCGATGATGCGGCCCGCCAGCGCACACATCTGGAAGCCGCACAGCGTAGCCACCCAGAACTGATGCGGGGCGTTGCCGCCCAGAAGCTCCACGTAGTGACGACCTGGATGGCCGACATCATTCGGACACCGGCCATCCTCGATGCCGTCGAAAGCCTGCTCGGCCCCAACCTTCTGGTCTGGAGTTCGACACTCTTCGTAAAGAAGCCCGACGGTAAGTCCTTCGTATCATGGCATCAAGACGGGAACTACTGGGGCCTTGGCAATGACGAGATCACCACTGCCTGGCTTGCCATTTCGCCGGCGACCGCGGAGAGCGGCTGCATGCGGATGATCCCGGGTTCCCATAAATGGGGAGCGACCGCGCATATGGAGACATTCGCCGACGACAACCTGCTTTCGCGCGGCCAAGTCATGCAGCGCGACATTAGCGAAGACGCGGCCGTGGACCTAGCCCTCAAACCGGGCGAATTCTCGCTGCATCATGTGAATGTGGCCCACGCATCGGAACCGAATCGTTCGACAGACAGCCGGATCGGGATCGCGATTCGCTACGTGACGCCCGCGGTTAAGCAGAATTTGGAGTTCCGCGACAGCGCGACCCTCGTCCGCGGCGCAGACGCGATCGGCAATTTCGAGCTCGAGACACGACCCGACCGAGACTTCCATCCGGACGCAATGGCAAATCTGGCGAAGATCGTCGCCCGCCGCGAAGCCACGATGTATCGCGCCGGGTCCGGGGAAATCCAGAACTAGGTAAAACCTTCATGACGCTTGCCCCAATGATCGCCGCCCCCGGCGCAAACGCCGCCGCCATCCCTGCTGTCGGTTACGGCACGATGCTGTTCCCCGAACCCGAGCGCGCGGTCGAACTCATTTCGCATGCGCTCGAATACGGTTACCGCCACATCGATACCGCCCGCAAATACGGCACCGAGCAATGGGTCGGCGAGGCGATCCGCGCATCGGATCTACAGCGCGAGGAGATCTGGATCACAACCAAGGTGACCGAGGAGAATGCAAAGGCCGACGATTTCACGCGCTCGCTCGACACCAGCCTCAAGACAATGGGCCTTGATTATGTGGACCTTTTACTGATCCACTGGCCGCAGCCCAGTGTGCCGCTGAAAGAAACCCTGAGCGCGCTGGCCCGGGCGAAGCGCCATGGGCTAACCCGCCACATCGGCCTGTCCAACTTTACGATCGCCCTACTCGACGAGGCAGTCGCCAAGTGCCCTGAACCGCTCGTCACGAATCAGATTGAGTATCACTGCTACATCAATCAGGAGCGTCTAATCGCGGCGTGCCGCAAGCACGATCTGCTGATCACCGGTCACGCGCCGCTCGCACGCGGCGCTATGCTCGACGACCCGGTGATCACCGAGATCGCCGCGGCCCACAGCAAGACGCCGGCCCAAGTGGCGCTGCGCTGGACGGTCCAGCAGCCCGGGATCGGGGTGGTGCCGCGGGCGCTCGAATTCTCCGAGATCGAGGAAAATATCGCCATCTTCAACTTCGCCCTGAGCGAGGAGGAGATGCAGCGCATCGGCGCACTCAGGGGCCGGCACCTGCGGGTCATCGACCCCGAGGAGCGCCGCCCGGCGTGGGACAAGCCCTAATCAATCCCGTACAAGTTTTCGTTCGTCCCGGCCGATCCCAGAAAGAGGGCGGCCGCAAAGGCATGAATCGGAACGCAGCTTGAAGAAGTTCGGATTCCTCTCCTTAGGACACAAGTCTCCCGGCCAAGCTTCCCAGACCCAGACCGGATCCGATGAATTACTCCAGTCGATCGAACTCGCCGTCGCCGCCGAGGAGCTCGGGGGCGGACAGCGCCTACTTCCGGGTCCATCACTTCGCCCGACAGCTCGCGTCGCCCTTCCCGCTGCTGGTCACCTTCGGCGTCCAGACCGGGAACATCGAGATCGGTAGCGGCATCATCGACATGAGCTACGATAATTCGCTCTAAATGGTTGAGGATGCAAGCGCGGGCGAACAGGTGATCGACTGCTGGCGCATCGAAGCCGCGAAACGATCGCCGCCGTCTTCATCACCCGGTAGACTTGCGCCGTTCGATCTCGGCTACCTCGGCGGCAGTCTTGCCCCAAAGCGGGGGGTCCTTGAGATACTCGTCTTCCGCGGGGGTGTTCGCGCGCCCTAGAACCTCGTTGCGATGTGGAAAACGACCGAAGCGGCGAATGGCCTCGCGATGCCCATGGGCGGCCGCGAGCGCACGGTCGTCACCCAGATCCTCGTATAGCGCGCAGGCTCGGTCCTGGTCCGCAATATGCTCGCTGTGCTCCAACGGTATATAAAAGAACAGCCGGTGCCAGGTCGCTGCGCCTTTGTCATGACCCCTATCGAGCGCGATGCGCGTGACCTCCCGTGCTTTTGTGTCGGTGCCGAAGGACCGCGGACTGCCACGATAGAGATTGCGCGGAAACTGATCCAGCATCAGAATCAGTGCCAAACAGTCCGCCGGCGCCTCGATGAAATGATCGAACGCTCCACCGCTCGCACGCTCGTAAACGTGGCGATAGCGGCGCTTGATATCGGCATCGAACTCGGGCGTCGAACGAAACCACACGTCACGCCGCGGGCGCCCGACGGCGAGGTTCGTATCGCCGAACCAGAATTCGAGAATGTCTTTGCTTAAGGGATCCATAACAACCACCGCCCGAAATTCCATTCGCTGCGACGCAGTGTAACATCCCGAAACCAGAGGTCAGCCATCAGCCGCGAAATCAAAACAGCCAATCAAGCCGATCGATCTGAGAGTGTGAGCTTTGGCTAATCAACAAAACTGACGTTTTCTGACGTAAGCAGAACGTAAGATATTGCAAAATAAGAAAACGGGGCTCGACAGTAAGGCCCCATTTTTTTCTTTGTATAACAATGATATGCAGTGGCGCGCCCGGGAAGATTCGAACTCCCAACCTCCTGATCCGTAGTCAGACGCTCTATCCAGTTGAGCTACGGGCGCTTGGCCGAGGCGCGCGGAAGCTAATCAAATGCCCGGCCGAATGCAAGTATGCGCTCGAGACTTTGCTAAATCTCGAAATATCCCGAAAATCCGGTCCAAAAGCCGCTTGCCCGGCTGCAGGTCAATCGCTAACATTCGGCACAACCATCTGGGTAATCTGCAATTTTTGCGCGTCCGCCGCATCAGCGGCGCTTTCGAGATCGCGCTGGGGCACTTGAGGGACAAGGGAGCGGATGACAACTAAATGCACCTGGTCGGTACTGGCCGGCGCAGCACTGCTATTAGCGGCCTGCGGTTTTACAGATGACACGCTTATCCCGTCCCTGACAGGCGGATCCCCCTCCGGCAAAGACCAGAAGGTGATTCTCGCGAGCGAGGCCAAAAGCAACCCGCAACCCGCCCTGTCGAGTGCGCCGCCGCAGCTCGGACAGACCAATTTCCAGCCCAACGGCGTAACCGCCGGCCAGCCAACCGGCACCGAAGTGGGCCGCCGTGTCGAACGCCTGCGTGGTGACCTCGGCCGACTGCAGGAGAGCATAGGCTCGAGTAACGAGTTCCTGCAGACACTCCGCCAGCAGACTGTTGCGAATGCCAATGCTTATCAGAGCCTTGTCGGGGAAATTCAGGCACGCCTGCAGGTCGGCACGACCCCAGGCAACCCGAACTTGGTGAGCGCATGGGCTCAGGCGCAGGCCACTCTCGATCAGATTTCCGACAGCGTTGGGCGCATGAACAGCCTGTCGAACAGCGTCGCGGATAGCAGCTCGCTTGCCGCCTTCATCCTCGAATCCGTACGCGCCACGTATGGCCTGACGGGCGCCATCGACGAGGACCACTTGCAGCTCTCAACCCTTGAGGACGAGGTGAACCGTACCGTCGTGCTGATCGACCGGCTGCTGAACGAGCTGAGCAAGGACGTCTCGCGCCAAACGAACTATGTCGGTCGCGAGCGCAGCAACCTAACAGTTCTCTCGTTAGCCGTGAAGAATGGCGAGTTGTTCGGCACCAGCCTGGCCAACAGGGCGTTCGCTTCGGCAGGGCCTGCGTCTGCCCGTGCACCGGGCTCGGTCTCGAACCCGGCAAACCGCCGCCCGCTGGTGGTAATCCGCTTCAATCGGCCGAACGTGCCTTATCAGGAGCCACTCTTCACCGCAGCCACCGAGGCACTCAACCGTCGGCCGGGAGCGGTGTTCGACATCGTCTCCATAGTGCCGCAGCAGGGTACCCCCGCGCAGGTCGCGCTGAGTGCCAACCAGTCGCGACGCAATGCCGAGCAGGTGATGCAGACGCTGATCCAGATGGGCCTGCCTAGTGATCAGCTTTCGCTGAGCTCGACGTCGAGCGCCAAGGTAGGCAGCAACGAGGTACACATCTTCGTGCGCTAGGCGGCGGACCCGGCCCCTACGAGGTATCGCCCGCATCCTTCCTGAACGCGGGCGTTAGCGGTTGCGAGCATCCAGCGCTCGATCGTACGCCGCCAGCCTCTCAGCTACTCGGCCATAGATGCTGTCGGTCGGATAGTTACCAGAATCACCGAGTGTTCCCGCAGCAATCCCTGTGAACAATTCGACCGCCTCGTCTACATGGGCGGCTGAATAGACATGAAAACGCCCCGCAGCTATGTCGGCGGTAATATCGTCGTCGAGGATCAGGCTCGGCTCGTTCGAGCGTGGAAAGAGAACACCCTGACTGCCCGTCAGCGGGCCCGCCTCGACGCACGTGCGATAGAAACCCTCAGCCTTCTGAATGAGCCCGCCAATCGCTTGCACCTCGCCGCGCTGGTTGACCGACCCGGTTACTGCCAGATCCTGACGCAGCGGTGCGTCTGCGAGATCCGATAGGATCGCCAAAACCTCCGCCAACGAGGCGCTGTCTCCTTCGACCCCACCATAGCTCTGTTCAAACGTGATCGACGCGTTGAACGACAGCGGTACACGGCGGGCGAACATACCCGCGAGGAAGCCTTGGATCACCAGCGCGCCCTTCTGCTGGACCGGACCGCCGAGCGACGTCTCGCGTTCAATGTTGATGACACCCCGACGGCCGACCGAAGTGCGCGCGGTCACCCGCGAGGGTAGGCCGAACGCATAGTCGCCCATGTCGCGGACCGTCAGACCATTAACCTGGCCGATTGCCACGCCGTCCGCCGAGATCATCACCGTGCCGCGTTCGATCGATTCCTGTGTCCTGTCTTCGATCCGGCCGTTGCGATTGCGGCGGCTCCGCCGAGCCGCGCGGACAGCCTCTGCATCCACTCGGCCGCCCGGCCCTGCAGCATAGATCGCCTCGTTAACAATATCCTCGACCAGCTCGAAGCGCGCCGACAGTTTCGACCTGTCAGACGCGATGCGCGCGGCATAGCCAAGTAGGTAGTCGATGGCGTCCGCCGTGCAGGTGGCGGCGCCATGCTTGTTGGCGAAACCCTGAAGCAGGCCCGCATAGCAGGCGAGGTTGGCCGAGCTCGTCTCCATGTCTGCGTCGATCTCAGCCTTGACCTTGAAGTAGGCTTGGAAATCGGGATCGACCGAGAAGAAGGTGTAGTACCATTGCGGCGCCCCAACGATGACGACCTTGACATCGAGCGGCACTGGCGCCGGTTTTGGCGCCCCGGCGACGGGAACCCCACTTGCGCGATACTGTTCCTCTGTTCGCACCAGCCCGTCGCGCAGCGCCCCCTTGAGCTGGGCCCAGCTGTCGGCATGGGCGGCGATCGCCTCGGCTCGCAGCAGCAGCACGCCGCCATTGGCACGGTGCAGGGCGCCCGGCTGGATCAGAGAATAGTCGGTCGCCAAGGCGCCGCCGACCTGACGATACTCAATTTGCCCGAACATGTTGGCATAGGTCGGGTTGCCCTCGAGCACGATCGGCGGGCCGGAAGCATCGCCATTGTCCACGAGTAGGTTCACTGCATAGCGCCCTTCAGCGGTTGGCTGTACGCCAGGCGCTGCAGCAGGAACGGCGGCCTGCGGCGTCTCGCTCACTTCTCGATGTGGCAGGAACAGCGCGAGATGGTCGAGCACGTCGACGCGGAATCCGGCGAGCCAGTGGTTTAGGCTCTGGAGGTCCCGGTAGCGCGCGGTCAGCGCGTCGACTAGACCGCCAACTGCATTCTCCGCAACCGACCGGTTCAGCGCGCCGATGCTTTTGGCTAGCTCAGCTTGGCGCCGGGCCGCATCCCGATTGATATCGGTCAGCATCTGTCCAACCTTCTCGCTGGCCGCGTCTATCGCCGCGCGTTCCGCGCCAGGCAGGCCGGCGATGTCTCGGGGCTTGCCCTCCGCATTGACCGCCGCGACCATCAGGCCCTCGGCTGACTGCACCAGAGACAGGCCCGCCGCCTCGGCCTCGGCCCGCGCCGACTCAATCGCCTTGCCGATCTCGGCCCGCATCTCTGCCTCTTCGTCAAGCAAGCGCTGCTGGTACTCGTCTCGCGAGAATGCCTCGTGAAGGGCCTCGCGCAACTGCGGAATGAGCGCGGCCATATCGTCGCGGAACCGCTGTCCCTGCCCCGCCGGCAGGCGCATGGCAAGCGGCTCGTTGGTACGTCGGAAGTTATTGAGATACACCCAATCGTCCGGCCGAGCCCCACCCTTGAGCGCCTCTTCGAGGAAGGAGAGCGTGGCGGTCATTCGTCCGCTGCGGTCCTCTCCGACGACGAAAATATTGAACCCCGGATCCCGGGCCTCGAGACCGAATTCAAGCGCTTCACGAGCCCGCGCATGGCTAGACAGGGAGAATATCCTAATGTTCGCTGCATCCGTCACATCGGCGGCCGCGAAGGCCGGCAGTCCCACCGCATCAGCGTCGATTTTCCGGATCGGCATATCACCCTCCCTAAGCCATCTCACCATACCAGCTCGACGATCCACCGTCTTACTCGCGTCACTGCACGGCATAATCCATAATCCTCACATGTCCGTCACCCTAGGCAGAATTGCCGCGCTCCTTGTGACGTAGTTCCTGTGGCTGATATCCGCCGCAGCACAGCCGGATGGGAGCTGGCGGATAGCAGGCCCCACGCTGCACCCGGGCGACGAACGAGGCATCTAGCCGCGCCGCCAATCAGTTGTTCCACAGCCTTGCCCCCAGCGGAGATTGCACGCCCTCGCGCGCGTCGCTTTAATACCCGCACTTCAGACATCCGCAAAAAGAACGGTTCCGACATGGCGAGTCCTCAGCATGATTTCCCGGTCTCTTGGGAGCAACTCCACCGCGATGCCAAGGCCTTGGCGTGGCGCCTAACCGAGAAGGGACCCTGGAAGCAGATCGTCGCGATCACCCGCGGTGGTCTGGTTCCGGCCGCCATCGTTGCACGTGAACTCGAGGTGCGGCTTGTCGACACGGTCTGCGTATCGTCCTACGACCATCAGGATCAGGGCGAGATCTCGATCCTGAAGGGCATGGACAGCGACGGCGAGGCGACCCTGATCGTCGACGACCTGGTCGACACAGGCAACACCGCCAAAGTAGTTCGCGAGTTGTTGCCGAAGGCGCATTTCGCCACCGTCTATGCGAAGCCAGCGGGCCGACCACTCGTCGACACCTTCGTGACCGAGGTTAGCCAGGACACCTGGATCCATTTCCCTTGGGACTTGGAACTGAAATTCGTGCAGCCCATCGCCGCCGCGGGCAGCGTCTAAGCCCGGCCCATTCGCTCAGCGCGCAGCCGCGGATCGAGCCCGTCCCGCAGCCCGTCCCCGAGCAGGTTCAACCCCAGCACGGCCAGCGCGATGGCGAGCCCGGGCAGGATCGCCAGCTTGGGATCAAGCGCCATGAATGTCTGGGCATCGAACAGCATGCGCCCCCAGCTAGGCGCCGGCGGCTGGGTCCCGAGCCCCAGATAGGCGAGTGCCGCCTCGGCTAAGATCGCGACGGCAAACTGAATTGTCGCTTGGACGGTCAGCACCGGCGCGATGTTGGGTAGCACATGATCGCGGGTGACCAACATGGACGACTTGCCGGTCGCCACCCCAGCCCGGGCATATTCCAGCCCCCAGATCTGCCGCGCCGCGCCGCGCGAGACGCGCGCAAAGACCGGCACGTTGAAGATGCCGATGGCGATGATCGCATTGATCGCGCCGGGGCCAAAAACCGCCGTAATTAGGATGGCCGACACGATCGCGGGAAAAGCGAAGACGATGTCCGCGCCCCTAGCCACCAGATCGTCGACCCAACCGCCGCGCGCGGCAGCGAGGAGCCCGAGTGTCGCGCCCGCAACCAACCCAATCCCCACGGCCACCAGCCCGACCATGAGTGAGTTGCGCGCACCGATCATCAGCCGCGTGGCGATGTCGCGTCCAAAATGATCGGTGCCCAGCCAGTGGGCCACGCTCGGTCCCTGCATGCGCTGAGTGATCGCCACCGCATCGAATGCATGCGGCGTCCAGACCAACGATACCAATCCGGTGAGAACCAGAAGGCCGGTCAAGACTGCGCCAGCCAGGAAGCCGGGATTGCGGCACAGCCGCGCGGTATTGACGGCAGCCCTCATGCAGCATACCGCGCGCGCGGATCGATCACGGCATGGGCGATGTCGACTAGGAAGTTGACGACCACGACCAGCGCAACCAGCAACAGGATCACGTCCCGCAGGACCATCAGATCACGTTGGCTAACCGCCTGAAATATGAGCCGCCCGAGTCCCGGCAGGGCAAAGACAGCCTCGACCACGATCGAACCGGCAAGCAGGAAGGCGAACTGCAGGCCGATGATCGTGGTCATAGGGCCGAGCGCATTGCGCAGGACATGGCCCCAGAGGACCCGCCGGGGGGCGAGCCCCTTGGCGCGGGCCGTACGTACATAGTCCGCCCCCAGCGTGTCGAGTACCGCGGTGCGGGCCACCCGGGCGAGGATCGCCGCCTCTGGCAAGGCGAGGGACGCCGCCGGCAGGAAAAGCGCCCAGAGCGCCGTTTTCAGACCTGCCTCCCAGCCGGGAAAGCCCGAAGCCGGAAACCAGCCCAGTGCAACGGCGAAGAACAGGACTGACAGGATCGCGAACCAGAAGTTGGGAATTGCCATGCCGATCTGGCTGAAGCCCATCACCCCATAGTCGCCCGGGCGTCCGCGCCGGGTCGCCGCCAGCATGCCGAGGGGTATCGCGATTGCGGTCGACAGGACCAGCGCAATCAACGCAAGAGGCACGGTCACCATCAGACGCGCGCTGATCAGCTGCGACACGGGAACGCCATAGGTATGGCTGATACCAGTCTGGCCCACGGCGAGACCGCCGATCCAGGAGATATAACGGACCGGCGCGGGTCGATCGAGCCCCATCTGCGCGCGCAGCGCCACCAGCGTGTCTGCCTGAGCTTCGATGCCGAGGATAAGCAGCGCCGCGTCTCCGGGCAGCACCTCGAGAATAATAAAGATTACGAGGCTGGCGACCAGCAGGGTCAGCAGCAGAACGAAAACACGCCTCGCTAGAAAGGTGAGCATGGAATACCGCCCCGGCGCCTACTCCCAGCGCACACCTGTCACGTCGTTGGCCTGCACCGGGGCATTCCGCCACATTCCCACGAGCCCCTTGCGCCAGACCCCGAGCTTCGCCAGCTGGAACATGTAGGCGTTCACCGCGTCGGCCGCGATCAGCCGTTGGGCCTCGCCCATAATATCCTTCCGCGCTGCGGAATTACTCGTGTCGTTAAGCCGCTGCATCAGTGCCCTGAAGGCGGATGAGTCGTAGTTGAAGTAGTAGCCCTCGCGACCGTAGATACCAATGTCGAGGGGCTCTGTGTGAGAGACGATGGTCAGGTCGTAGTCCTTGCCGCGGAATCCCTGCTCGAGCCACTGGGCCCATTCGACAGGGATAATCTCAACCTTGATTCCCGCCTCCTCGAGATGGGCCGCCACGATCTCGCCGCCGCGCCGGGCATAAGTTGGCGGCGGCAGTTTGAGTGTGAGCTTCAGGTCGCTCTGGCCGGCCTCGGCCAGCAGCGCCCGCGCCTTCACCGTATCGTGGGCGGACCCAGCGCGCAGATCCACATAGGCCGGGTGATGCGGCGCAAAATGCGTGCCGATGGGGGTGCCGAAGCCGAACATGGCGCCATCAATGATCGTCAAGCGATCAATGGCATGGGCGAGCGCGCGGCGCACCCGGACATCGTTAAGCGGCGGTCGGGCGTTGTTTATTGCAATAATGGTCTCGCCTTCGGTCGAGCCAATCCACACCTCGAAATTCGGGTCATCCTGAAAGGCAATAACCGCTTCCGGCGCCTGCAGATTCGCCACCGCATCGATGTCGCCCGCCCGGAGCGCCGCCACCTGGGCCGTGGGGTCTGGCACGAAACGGAATGTGACCTTCTGAATCGGGCGATCAGCATCTACGGCCACCAAGCGCACTTGGGACCCGCGCACCCAGCGATCGAACTTGAAGGGACCGGTGCCGATGGGGGCGGCCTTGTTGTTAGCAGCGGATTCCGGCGCAACGATCACCGCGTCGCCCCAGCCGAGGTTGAATAGCAGGCGCCCTTCGGGCCGTGACAGGGTGATGCGCACGGTGCCGGGATCGACGGCCTCGACCCGGTCGATCGCGCCGAACAGCGACTTCTGAGCGTTGACCGAATCCTCGGCACGTGCCCGGTCGAGCGCGAAGACTACGTCATCGGCATCGAAGGCCGTTCCGTCGTGGAAGGTTACGCCCTTCTTGAGATTGAAAGTGTAGACGAGGCCGGCGTCCGAGATGGTCCAGCTTTCCGCCAGCTGCGGCCGCACGGCGCCATTCTGGTCGATCCGGGTCAGCCCCTCGAAGACGTTGGCGTAGACGATCTCGTCGATGGCTGCCGCCGCGCCGGCCGTCGGATCCAGATGGGGCGGCTCCAGTGTCACGCCGATGGTCAGGGAGTCCTTTGACTGCGCCTGAGCGACCGGGCCGGCCAGCAGGGCCAGGCCGGTGGCCAGCGCGGCCACAAAACCGTTCCGGATCGTCTTCTTCATAACCATCGTCCCCATGATTTCCGAGCGGCAAAACCTAGCAAACTCGTCGGGGAAGCGTCCATCGCACAGGTTCAGCGCGAGGCGGGATAAGCCTCGATATAGCCCGGCCATTCACCCAGCGTTTCCGCCGCAAAAACCCCGCGCGCGATGGCCCGGGCGAGGCAGTCAGCTGCCGCCATACCGATTCGCGCCACATCGCCCACCGGGTCGCGAAGCGCCTTACGCCCTGTCGACAGCGCGAAAACTACGTCGCCATCCATTGGCGTGAAAACCGGCCGAACAGCGCGCGCCATGCCAGCTTGGGCCATCTTCGCGACCCGCATCGCCTGGCCCTTCGTCAGCGTTACATCCGTCGCCACAACCGCGAGGGTCGTGTTCGTTGCTGCAGTCGGGAGGCCATACTTGTCGAGGGGATGATCGAGCGCATCCACGGACACCGGTCCGCCGCGGCCTCCAAACTCGTCGCCAAGTTCGAGCGGCCCTGCCAAGAACTGGCCAGCCGCGTTCGCAATAACCGAGCCAAGCGCGTTTACGGCAGCCAGTGCACCGACGGTGATACCACTGTCCAGCATCGCCGATGCCGAGCCCTGCCCGCCTTTAAGGCGGCGGCCGTCATGACCCGTCGTGGTAGCGCCGTACCCCGCGCCGGCATTGCCAAGCGAAACTGCGTCACCGGCGCTGGCCGCCGCGGTGCGAGCAAGGACGCGGTAGGGCAAGGCCGTGTCAGGTGTCGTCCGAAATCCGGACTTGTCGCCGCCATTGAGCAGATCGAACAAGATCGCGCCGGGCACGACCGGGACATGAAGATCGCCGACGGAGAAGCCGCGGCCCTGCTCGACGAGCCACCCCATAACACCGTCCGCTGCCGCTAGGCCGAAGGCCGATCCACCACCAAGGACGACTGCATCAACCGCGTCCACCGTCGCGTCGGTGCCCAGCAGTTCCAGTTCTCGGGTACCGGTACCGCCGCCCTGGGTATCGACTGCCACAACCGCGCGCGCGTCGGGCAGAATCACCGTTACGCCGCTGCAAATCCCACGGTCGGCGGCCGAACCGACCGCCAAGCCCGGAACATCGGTGATCGCATTTCCCGGTCCCACTCTAATCATGTTTCGCCTCGCAGAAGTTCCAGCGCCGCAAGCGCCTCTCCCTGGCCGACGATGCGGCAATACAGTTCATCAATTTCCTGTGCAGACATAAAGGCAAGCTAGAGCGGTTCAATCTCCCGGGACAAGGCTTTAGAGTGCCGCCGATGAACACCTTGGCCGAAAATCTGACCGCGCTGCCCGAGATTCATCTCCAAGCGGGTCGCCATAAGCGCGCGCGCCGGGGACATCCTTGGGTGTTCTCCAACGAGATCGAGATGAACGCCGCCGTCAAGGCACTGCCGCCCGGCGGACTGGTTTGGCTTATCGATGCGAGCAAGCGGCCGCTCGGGGTGGCTACCTTCAATCCGCACCCGCTGATCGCCGCACGAATACTAAGCCGGAATCCGGATGCGACAATCGATGCCGACTTCATAGCCACGCGCCTGCGCACTGCGCTCGCTGTCCGAGAGAGCCTCTACAGCGTGCCTTACTACCGACTGGTGCATGCTGAGGCTGACGGTCTGCCCGGCCTGATCGTCGACCGGTTCGGCGACGTCTGCGTGGCCCAGTTAAACACCGCCGGCATGGAGCGGTTGAGCGATGCACTGACCGTGGCATTGCAGGAGGTGCTGACACCCAAAACCATCCTGTTCCGCAACGACAGCGCTGTGCGCAACCTCGAGGGGCTGCCTCAAGAAGTTCGCTTAATGGGCAAGGAACTCAAAGGTCCGATCGAGGTGCTGGAAAGTGGCGGCGTGTTCCAGGCCGACCCGCGCACCGGCCAGAAAACGGGCTGGTTCTACGATCAGCGCGACAACCGGGCCTTCGTCGCCGCGCTCTCCCGGGGCCGGCGGGTGGCCGACTTCTATTCCTACACCGGCGGCTTCGCCGTTTCTGCTGCGCTCGCCGGCGCGGCTGAGGTACATGCCTTCGACCGGTCACAGGCGGCGCTCGATTTCGCGACCGCCGCTGCTATGGCGAACGGCGTCGACGCAAAATTCTCGGCCACACGCGGCGATGCATTCCAGTTACTGCGCAGTGTCGCCAGTGGCGGAGAGACATTCGACGTTGTGGTCGCCGATCCACCGGCCTTCGTAAAGTCGAAGAAAGACCTGCAGGCCGGCATCAGGGGTTACCGCAAACTATTCCGGCTGGCCGCGGAGATCGTCGCGCCGGGCGGCTTCCTCTTCGCCGCCTCCTGCTCGCATCATGTGGACCTGTCCAGTTTCGCCGACGCGGTCCGCCGTGCGCTCGCCGACGCGGGCCGGAACGGACGGATACTGCGCAGCGCGGGTGCGGCGCCGGACCATCCGGTCCACCCCTTCCTGCCCGAGACGGGTTACCTCAAGGCACAGATGATCCAGCTCGACTAGCGTCTTTATAAATTTCGGGAGGATTTCAGCGATATCGGTGCTCACGATGCCGTCTAGGTTTTGCGAGCCTGCACCTTCTTGTAGATCAAAGGCAGTAGCGCCAGAACCGCAAGCCCGACGAGCGGCCCGAGAATCTCCGGGCGGAAGATAATACCGAGGTCGGGATCCTGGCCGGCGTCTATCAGCGCGCCAAGCCCGTTGCCAACGGAGGCATAGACGAAGGTACCCGGTATTATGCCGACAAAAGTGCCGATCACATAGGTCGTGGTCGAAACTCCGAGAAACGCCGGCACCAGATTGACCAACCAGAACGGGAACAAGGGAATCAGCCGTAGGACCAGCAGATAGCTCAGCGCGTTGTCGCGAAACCCCGCCTCCATCTTCGACATGAAGCCGACCTCAATACGTAACATATCGCCCAGCGCTGTCCGGGCAATCAGAAACAACGCCGTCGCGCCCACCGTAGCGCCGAATACAACCGCCAGGCCGCCCACAATGGTGCCGAACAGAAAACCGCCGGTGATCGTCATGATCGCCCCCCCGGGCAACGAGAAGGCGACAACCACGGCATAGATCAGCGCGAAGGCCAGCGCCGCGATGGTTCCATTTTCGCTGACCAGCATACGCAGGGTCTCGCGGTTCTGCTTCAACGGCTCGAGTGAGACGAACTGGTTGAGCTCAAGGGCAAAAAACGCTGCGAACCCGGTAATCAGGACGGCAATCGGTAGGATTCTGCGTAGCAGGATCGTTCCGGCGGTGGATTTCCCAGGCTGGGGCTCATCGGGTTCGGTCATCGCATTCTTTTCCTTCTTAGTTGCGGAAATACGTGGTGGGCGGCGACGGTCTCAACCATTCATCAATGCGTGACTTTAAACGCTCCTTTAACACCGTCGGGGTACGTTGACTTCCATCGGCCGAGACCGTATACAGCGCGCCGACCTGCAAGGCCGTCAAGGCAATGGAGAATTCGCGTGAAGCGGACATTTCAACCGAGCAATCTGGTGCGCAAGCGCCGCCACGGATTTCGTTCCCGAATGAAGACCGTGGGCGGACGGCGTGTCTTGGCGCGCCGGCGTGCGCGGGGCCGCAAAAAGCTGAGCGCCTGAACGGTGCACGCCGCGGTGGCGACCGCGCAGGCACGATCACCGGGATTGATGAACTCATGACGACGACGGCGGAGGAAACAACGCCGGATTCGGTCGGCAGCGGCAAGGTTTTGACAATTGCGCGCTTGCCGAAGCGTAGCGACTTTTTGCGCATAGCCGCGGAGAAACGACGCTGGGCTCAGACCGGCCTCGTACTTCAGGTCGCTCCGGTGCCCAAGGACATCACCGCGAAGCCAGACACAATCCGCGTCGGCTTCACGGCTACGCGCAAGATTGGCAGCGCCGTCGTCCGCAATCGGGCGCGGCGGCGCCTACGCGCCGCGGTCTGCAACATCATGGCCACCCGAGCCCGCGATGATCTCGACTATGTCGTGATTGCACGCACCGGCACCGTCAGGCAACAGTATGCGACCCTGCAGCAAGACCTGGTGACAGCGCTCGACCGTTGCAATGCGCTAGTGTGTCAGGAGGACGCCACCGGCCGATGACCTTCCTTCCAAACCTCCTCGTGCAAGTACTGCGGGCCTTGATCCTGGTCTGGCAATGGATTTTGTCGCCGGTCCTCGGGGCGAATTGCCGTTATGAGCCCAGCTGCTCACGCTATGCCGAGGAGGCACTGACGCGTCACGGGCTTCTGCGCGGAAGTTGGCTTGCCGCGCGCCGCGTCTTCAGTTGCAATCCGTGGGGCGGCGCCGGCCTCGACCCGGTACCCGCACACCTTACATGCGACGGCACGCATCATCACGAACATGAACATGACGGACATGGCGCTGCCATGCCCACGCGGCGGAGTTAGGCGACGATGGACACAAAAAACCTCATTCTTGCAATCGCGCTGTCACTTGCCATCCTGCTCGGCTGGCAGACCTTCGTTGAGCAGCCGCGTCAGGCCGAGCGCCAGGCCGAGCTCGAGCGCCAGGAGCTGGCGGCCGGTCGTGACCCCGACACCATCGGTGTCCCGTCGCTCCCGACCGCAAACGGCGCGTTTCAGCCCACCGATCCGGTTACACAGCGTGACCGTGAAGAGATTGCCGTCGATGCACCGCGCATCGATATTCGCACACCCGCCCTTAGCGGAACGATTAACCTCGTCGGCGGCCGTTTCGATGACCTGACCCTGCGCGAGTATCGCGACACGGTCGAACCCGAAAGCAAGAATATCACGCTGCTGTCACCGCGTGGTTCGGAGGCGCCCTATTTTGCCGAATTCGGTTGGCTAACGGGCAACGGCACCGTGTCGGGTGGCGGCCAGACAAGATGGAAGGCCAGCCATAACAAACTTACCGTCGACAACCCGGTGGTCCTGACTAGCCGCACGGATGACGGGCTCGTCCTGACCCGCACCATCGCCGTCGACGAACATTTCATGTTCAAGGTCACAGACCGCATCCAAAATGCGACGCCCGCGGCGTTGAATGTCAGCCAGTTCGGCCGTATTACCCGCGTTAACGAGCCCGACACGCTGGGTTTCTTCATTCTGCACGAAGGCCCCATCGGCATTTTGGGCGACACCTTGCACGAGATCGACTATGACGATCTTGAGGACGAGCCGGACGAACCGCAGGACTTCAAATCCGAGGGTGGCTGGCTCGGCTTTACGGACATCTACTGGCTGACTGCGCTGATCCCCGACCAGGACACCGAAGTCGACGCGCGCTTCCTGTTCGACACAACACGATCGGGCGCGAAGCTTTACCAAGCCGACTATCGCGGGGCGGCTATCGCGCTTGCCGCCGGCGAAAGCGCCGAGGTGACTACACGATTCTTCGCCGGCGCTAAGGTGTTCAACACGCTGACTGACTATCGCGACAAGCTTGGAATCGAGCGCTTCGAGATGTCGATCGACTTTGGTTGGTTCTTCTTTCTGACCAAGCCACTGCTTGACGTGATCATCTTCTTCGCCGAGTTCCTGGGCAATTTCGGGCTGGCGATCCTGCTGGTTACAGTGATCATCAAGCTGTTCTTCTTCCCTCTTGCGAACAAGTCCTACAAGTCTATGAGCGCCATGAAAGCGTTACAGCCGAAGATGACGGAATTGCGCGAGAAGTATGCCGACGACAAGCAGGGCATGCAGCGCGAGCTAATGGCAATGTACAAACGCGAAAAGGTGAACCCAGTCTCGGGCTGCCTGCCAATCGCGCTTCAGATCCCGGTCTTCTTCGCCCTCTACAAGGTTCTGTTTATCTCCATCGAGATGCGCCATGCGCCCTTCTTCGGCTGGGTGCAGGACCTCTCGGCGCCCGACCCGCTGAACATTCTAACCCTCTTCGGCGCCGTTCCGTGGGATGTTCCTTTTGGCCTCGCACTGGGCGCCTGGCCCATCCTGATGGGGATTACAATGTTCTTGCAGATGAAGCTCAACCCGGCGCCGACGGACCCGGTTCAGGCCAAAATCTTCCTACTCATGCCGGTCTTCTTCACCATCTTCCTAGCAAATTTCCCGGTCGGCTTGGTCATCTACTGGACGTGGAACAACCTGCTTTCGATCACCCAGCAGTACGTCATCATGCGGCGCATGGGTGTCGCGGTCGGTGGCGGGAAATCCACCTGACACTATGACAAAGAGTCCCGGCGCAGCGACGGACGCCGAACTTGCGACGGCGCGTCGCCTTTTTGCGCAGGAATGCACCTTTGTGCGCGGCGTCGCACACCTGCCCGATTTGCCCTTGCCGGTGCTGCCCGAGGTCGCGTTCGCCGGCCGGTCGAATGTCGGCAAGTCGAGCCTTCTCAACGCGTTGACCAACCGCAAGACCCTAGCGCGCACCAGCAACACGCCTGGGCGCACGCGCGAACTGAACTTCTTCGACCTAGCTGGCCGCCTGATGCTGGTGGACCTGCCGGGCTACGGCTACGCACGCGCATCGAAGTCCGACATCGCCCGCTGGAATACGACCCTGCGTGACTATCTGCGCGGGCGACCGAATCTGCATAGGCTTTGTCTGCTGGTGGATTCACGCCGCGGGATCAAGGATGGCGACCGCGAGATGATGGCAATGCTCGACGCATCGGCCGTTGTGTATCGCGTGATCCTGACCAAGGCGGATAAGCCGAAATCGGCCGAGCTAGCGTCGCTTGTCGAGGCGGTGACGGCGGAGATGAGGAACCATCCGGCAGCCCTGCCTAAACCCATTGTGACTAGCGCCCGCAAGTCCATCGGCATCGGGGCGTTACAGGCGGATCTGGCTTTGCTGGCGAAAGTCGACTGATTTGGGCTAAGTTCCCGCCGGTCGCAGACCGAGCAATGACCAAAAGAACAAACGGATAGCATGATGGCCAAAGATAATGCGCCACCACCCGAAGAACTGCTCGCCAAGGCCGGAGTCCTTGCCGAGGCACTGCCCTATATGCGCCAGTTCAACGGACGACGCTTCGTCATCAAGTATGGCGGCCATGCCATGGGCGACACCGAATTGGCGGGCGCCTTTGCGCGCGACATTGTGTTGTTGAAACAGGTCGGTATCGAGCCGATCATCGTACATGGTGGTGGCCCGCAGATCGGTGCAATGCTCGAACGGCTCAGGATCAAGAGCGAGTTCATCGACGGCCTTCGGGTGACTGACGAGGAGACCGTCGAGATCGTCGAGATGGTCCTGTCAGGATCGATCAACAAGCAGATTGTATCCGCGATCAACGCCGTGGGCGGCCGCGCGGTCGGCCTTTCCGGCAAAGATGGCGGCCTGATGTCCGTGCGCAAATTGCGGCGCAACCAGCAGGAAACGGACTCGAACATCGAGAAGATTCTCGACTTGGGCTTCGTCGGCGAACCGTCGCGGGTCGACCCCGAGCTGCTCATCAGCCTTACCCGGTCCGATATTATTCCAGTAATCGCCCCCATCGGGGTCGGCGATGACGGCGCGACCTACAACGTAAACGCGGACACCGCCGCCGGTGCCATCGCCTCCGCACTCGAGGCAACACGCCTCCTCATGCTGACGGATGTGACCGGGGTGATGGACAAGGGCGGGAACCTGGTCGCGGATATGGGCGTTGAGCAAGCACGCCAGCTGATCGCCGACGGCACCATCAGCGGCGGCATGATTCCCAAGGTGGAAACCTGCATCGACGCCGTTGAGAAGGATGTCGAGGCTTCCGTGATCATGGACGGGCGGGCCCCTCATTCGCTGCTAATCGAGATCTTCACCGAGCATGGACTCGGCACGGCGATTTGGGCCTCCTGACCAGCGTTTAGACCCTCCAGCTCTGAGTGCTTTTCCTCAAATAGAACGAGCTTAGCAAGGGATTAATTCAATCCCTTGTCTCCGCTTCAGTTCAGCAACTTCCGCCGCGCCCAATAGAACGCACGGTTTAAATTAAGGTGCTGCGATCCTAAGGTATCTGCAGTTAAACAAATCTTGTTGCCGTAGGCCGGATTAAGGTCCGCAAATCCCGGGATCCAGGGCCAGAGGAACCGATGAAGCCAACCGCCGAACTGAAGCACTCCGAGAGCTGGATTTTCGATCTCGACAACACGCTGTATCCCGCATCCACGGGCCTAATGGCAGAGGTCTCATCACGCATGACGGCGTTCGTCGCCGACCTACTGCGGCTCGAGCACGACGCCGCCCTCATCGAGCAAAAGCGCATGTTCCGCGAACACGGTACCACGTTGCGCGGCCTTATGAACGACCACGCCGTCGACCCGACCAAGTTCATGGACTATGTACATTCGGTGAACTACACGCTGGTCGATGAAAGTCCACGCCTCGCGCGGGCCCTCAATGCGCTGCCCGGGCGCAAGATCATCTTCACCAATGCCTCCGTGACCCATGCCAAAAAGGTTCTCGAACGCCTTGGGGTGCTGGGTGCTTTCTCCGGTATCTTCGATGTGGCTGCCGCCGATTATATCCCGAAGCCGCACCCCCGACCTTATGATGTCCTCGCGAAACAGCATGCGATCAATCCAAAGAGGACGGTTATGGTCGAAGACCTAGCCCGCAATCTGGCACCCGCTGCGGCGATGGGGATGACAACATTATGGGTCCGTGCAGATGATTCCATAGAAGCCCACTGGGCCGCACCTAGCGAAGACGACGACTATGTGCATCACCGGACGGACGATCTAGTCGGGTGGCTGGAGGAGATCGCAGCCTTCAGCAGCTGATTAACATGCAAGAATCCAGCGAAGCGCGTTGACAGAGAGGCCCAGCCGCCGCCATACCAATCGCGCACCCGCAGGGACGTAAAGACAGGAAAAGACCATGAGCATAAGTGACCTACAATCGGCGATCGAGACCGCCTGGGACAACCGCGAAGACCTGACGCCGGCGACTACCGGCGCCAATCGCGAGGCCGTGGAAACCGCGCTGGCGCAGCTCGATAGCGGTGCAGCGCGGGTGGCCGAGAAGATAGACGGCGCATGGCAGGTCCATGAGTGGTTGAAGAAGGCGGTCCTCCTCTCGTTCCGGCTAAACGACATGGAGATGATCCCCAACGGTCCCGGTGCGAACACCGCCTGGTGGGACAAAGTCCCTTCGAAGTTTGCCGGCTGGGGCGCATCAGAGTTTGAATCGGCCGGATTCCGAGCTGTGCCGAACGCCATCGTGCGCCACTCCGCCCATATCGCACCGGGTGCCGTCCTCATGCCCAGCTTCGTAAATCTTGGAGCGTATGTCGGTAGCGGCACCATGGTTGACACTTGGGCGACTGTCGGCAGCTGCGCCCAAGTCGGCGCCAATGTACATCTCTCCGGCGGAGCCGGAATCGGTGGAGTACTCGAACCGCTACAGGCCAGTCCGGTGATCATCGAGGACAATTGCTTCATCGGCGCCCGTTCGGAGGTCGCAGAGGGGGTGATCGTAGAGGAAGGCGCCGTTCTGTCGATGGGTGTCTATCTGGGAGCATCGACCAAGATCATCGACCGCGAAACCGGCGAGACGATGACCGGTCGGGTGCCGGCCTATTCAGTCGTCGTCCCGGGTAGCTTGCCCGGCAAGCCCCTGCCCGACGGCTGCCCCGGACCGAGCCTCTATTGCGCGGTCATCGTAAAGCGCGTGGACGAGCAAACCCGCTCGAAAACTTCAATCAACGAACTGCTGCGAGACTGACGCCCCTACCACCATGACTAACGTCACCCCCATGCCGACTGAGGACCCAATCGCACTCGCCCAGGCGTTGATTCGCTGCCCCAGCGTCACGCCCGAAGATGGCGGCGCGCTATGCGTTCTTGAAACCTCGCTCGCGGCTCTTGGTTTCGCTACAACGCGCCTACGGTTCAGCGATGTCGATACGCCGGACGTAGATAATCTTTATGCCCGCCTCGGCGCCGGGGGGCCGAATTTCTGCTTCGCTGGACATACGGACGTGGTTCCAGTCGGTGACGACGGCGCCTGGTCGGCAGACCCGTTTGCCGGGGACGTGCGCGATGGATATCTGTTCGGGCGCGGCGCCGCAGACATGAAAAGTGCTATCGCGGCGTTCTCGGCTGCCGCGGCCCGACTTGTCGCACGACACGGTGCACCGGACGACTGGGACAAACCGGGCTCAATCAGCTTTCTGATCACGGGCGACGAAGAGGGTCCAGCGATCAACGGCACCCGGAAGGTACTCGAATGGCTCGCGGAAAAAGGCGAGGCTCTCGACGCCTGTTTGGTGGGTGAGCCTACCAACCCGCAAGCCTTGGGCGACATGATCAAGATTGGTCGCCGGGGCAGCATGATGGGCTACCTGACCGTCCGGGGAATCCAAGGACATGCGGCATATCCGCACCTCGCCGACAACCCGGCTCATCGAATAGTGCGCCTGCTCGACGCGCTGACCGCCGAACGGCTCGACGATGGTAGCGAGCACTTCCAGCCCTCGACGCTTCAAATTACCACGATCGACATCGGAAACCCGGGCGAGAATGTGATCCCGGGCGAGGCGCGTGCGACATTCAACATCCGGTTCTGCGACCTACACACATCGGAAAGTCTGAAAACCCGCCTCCACGAGATTCTGGCCGCCGCCGGCGACGGGACCGACTATTCACTGGACTTCCGTATCACCGGAGAGGCTTTCCTCACCCCACCCGGCCCACTCAGTGAGGCCATTTCGAGTGCTGTCACCGCAATCACAGGGCGTGCGCCCGAGCTGAGTACTACCGGGGGCACGTCCGATGCGCGATTCATCAAGGAGTTTTGCCCGGTCGCTGAGTTCGGGCTGGTCGGCGAGACCATGCACAAAGTCGACGAGAGTGTGAGTTGCGCCGACATCGAGACCCTCACAGAAATCTACCTTCGGGTGCTCGAAACCTATTTCGGGCTTAGCCAATAACGATCGAGGGTGCGCTAGCGCGCGCGACACGACCATTCTGGAAACCGCCCACGGCATATTCGGCGCCTGGCGCCTGCTGCATTTCGACAAATCTGGGCTGAGTCATTTTCGGGCGACGCGAGCGGGATTCTGGAACTCGTTCTGGGTCGCACTCATAGCGCTGCCAGCCGAGGCCTGCATGAGTCTGCTGGTCCTGACGGCGATTCCCGAAACCGTTCCCGAAGCCGGCGTCGCGCATGCCGCCCTTGTCTTCGTATTCATCTTCGCCGTGCGCTGGCTCGCCTATTTGACCGTAATCGCGGAGATCGCGGGACTGATTCAGCGCAGCAAGAACTTCATCACCTATGCCATCGCGTACAACTGGTCACAGGTCGTCAGGATCGTGATCCTGTTACCCGCGGTCACCATCTTTGCCGCCGTCGGCATGGGTGGGTCCGGCTGGGGAGCTGCCATATTCTATGCCACCCAAGTCGCCATATGGGTCTATTCTTGGGTAATCGCACGATTGGCACTCGACGCCCCGAGGGGCGCCGCGGTCGGCACGGTCGTCGTCGAGATTGCTAACGCCACGATTTTCGCGCTCATCTTCAACGCGCTCGTCTGAGCCACAGACGGATAAGGTTTCACCGAACTACAGGGCGTCCGCGTCCGTACGGATCGCCAATTCACCGGCTGCTAGAACAAGCACGAACGCACCTGGTACGAAGATCTCCCGCAGCGAGGCAGAGCCATCAGGGGCAAAGCTAACAAACAGCACAGCGGCCGAGGCGCTGGCCATCCCGAACATCGACAGCAGCGACGCGCACCGGCCACAATCGCGATAAAAAATGAACAGGGGTTAGCGTCAGGTTATGAATCCTTCCGATCCCCTAATAGTCCACATGCACGAGGCAGAGACCGCACGCAGGTGCCGTCGGGCCCGCTGCCAGGCGGGACCGCGCCGCGAGTGCCGTGCGAACGTCCGAGCGCGTCCACTTCCCTTCGCCGACCATCGCTAGGGTCCCTACGATATTTCGGACCTGGTGATGCAGAAACGACTGCGCCGAGGTCTCGACGATCACTTCGTCGCGATGGCGCATGACATGCAGACTGTCCAAGGTTTTTACCGGCGACTTGGCTTGGCAGAGCGTAGCCCGGAAGGACGTGAAATCATGCTGGCCTAGCAGTTCCTGTGCGGCGTCGGCCATCGCATCAACGTCGAGTCGGACACGCACCCACCAGACGCGCCCCGCGTCGAGCGCAGGCTGCGGACGCCGGTTCAAAATCCGGTAGCGATAATGGCGCGCCGTTGCCGCGTAACGGGCGTGGAAACCGTCGTCGACCGCCTCCGCATACAGGACCGAGATCGGCACCGTTCGTAGAAAATGATTCATCGCGTCGCGCACTGTGTCCGCGCCAACATCCTTATCTATATCCACATGGGCCGGCATAGCTTCCGCATGAACGCCTGCGTCGGTCCGGCCCGCCCCATGCACGATCACCTTCTCGTCGCTGAAGGCCTCGATCGCATCCTCGAGCGCCGCCTGAATCGACGGGCCATTGTCCTGACGCTGCCAACCGACATAGTCGGTGCCGTCATACTCGACGGTCAGCCTGAAACGGGTCATGTGAACACCGTACCCGCTGCAACCGGGCGACCACGTAGATAATCTGCTGCAGTGAGCGCCGCCCTGCCAGCCCGTTGGACGGTCATCAGCCGCAGCGCGCCTTCGCCGCATGCAACGGTGAGCGCATCATCCATGACCTCGCCAGGCGCACCGTCGGTGGCAGCGATCGCCGCCTTGAGGACCTTAATCCGATCGCCGTCATGCTCGAACCACGCGCCCGGCCACGGCGCGAACGCACGCACATGGCGGTCGAGCATCGTGGCTGGCTGCGACCAGTCGATCCGTTCCTCACCGCGCTTGATCTTCTGGGCATAGGTGTCGCCCGTTTCGGACTGTGGCACCGCCTGCAACGTACCGTCCTCGATTCCCGCCAGCGCCGCGACGATCAGCCGGCCTCCCGTTTCGGCGAGCGCTTCATGCAGCATGCCCGCGTTGGTGTCCGGGGCGATCAGCACGGGCTTACGCAGGAGTTCGGGTCCGGTGTCGAGCCCAGCGTCCATCTGCATGATTGTGATCCCGGTCTCGGCGTCACCGGCTAGGATCGCCCGCTGGATCGGTGCCGCACCGCGCCAGCGTGGCAACAGCGAGGCATGGATGTTGATGCAGCCATGGGACGGTGAGTCGAGCACTGGCTGGGGCAATATCAAGCCATAGGCGACGACCACCGCGGCGTCAAGGTTCAGTGCGGCAAACGCCGCTTGTACATTTGGATCGCGCAGGGTTTTCGGTGTTCGCACCGAGATACCCACGGCCTCTGCGCGGTCGTGCACAGGCGAACGCCGCTCAGCCTTTCCGCGGCCCGCTGGGCGTGGCGGCTGAGTGTACACGCATGTGACTTCGTGCCCCGCCGACAGGAGCGCATCGAGGGCCGGAACTGAGAAATCCGGCGTGCCGAGAAACGCAATACGCATGTCGCTTGTCTTCCCTTGCCGCGCTTGCAGCCGTGCCAGCTAAGCCTGCTGTCGCTTCAGTTTCTTCATCTTACGCAGAATGATGTTGCGCTTTAGCGGCGTCAGGTAGTCGATGAAAAGAACGCCGTTCAGGTGATCGATCTCGTGCTGTATGCAGGCAGAGAGGAGGCCCGTCGCATCCAGCTTCTGCGCCGCTCCGTCCGGGTCGAAATAGCCGACCCTGATCTCCCGCGAACGCGACACCTCCGCGTAATAATCGGGGATAGACAGGCAGCCCTCTTCCGCCACCACGTTCTCGTCCGACCGCCAGGTGATCTCGGGGTTGATCATCCGATAAGGCCGGGGCGCCTCTCCTTCGCGCGCCACATCGCACACGATCACGCGCTGCCCGGCCGCAACCTGAGGTGCCGACAGCCCGATGCCCGGCGCGTCGTACATGGTCTCGAGCATGTCGTCGAGCAGCCGGCGCACATCGTCGTCGATCGACACGACCGGTTCGCACTTCATCTTGAGCACCGGATCCGGCGCCAGAACAATCGGCAGCTTCGCCATCGCGAATGCCCTTCGAAACAGGGAAAATCGGGGTATTTCCGGCTGTTACCTATGACCTCCCTCGCTTGGCGTCAAGCGGACCGACGACTCAAAGCCGCGATTGCTAGAATACCGTGATGGATATCCTTCTTCTGACTGTCGCCGTCATCGGCGCCGTCGCCGTGGGTGCGCTAGCCAGCGCGTTCCTGCTCCGCCGGTCAACACAAGCCGAAGCGCCCGAGACGGGGGGCGAGATCTCGGCGCTCGCCGAGCGCCTCTCCCAGATGACCGAGGCACAGGCGGCGCAGCAGGCCCAGCTCGCCAAGACCCTGCAGTACCAGGAGCGGGCGCTCGCCAAATCCGTTGACGACCGTCTGCAGGTTCTGACCGGTCGCATCAACGAGACACTGGAGAAGACTAACAAGACCCAGAAGACTAACCTCGACGAACTGAGAGAGCGGCTGGTCCGGATCGACGCCGCTCAGAAGAATCTTTCGGACCTGTCGTCCCAAGTAGTCGGACTGCAGGACATCCTGTCGAACAAGCAGGCGCGCGGTGCCTTCGGCGAGGTCCAGCTCCAAGGCCTTGTGGAAGCAGTGCTACCGCCGGATTCCTATAGCTTTCAGGCAACCCTGGCCGACGGCAAGCGGGCCGACTGCCTGCTCAATCTGCCGAACCCGCCGGGCCCCATCGTGATCGACGCCAAGTTCCCTCTGGAAGCCTGGCGGCAACTCCAGAACGCGGGATCGGACACCCAACAAGTCAAGGAGGCCGAACGCGCGCTGCGCCGCGACGTCGCCACCCATGTAAAGGCGATCGCGGAGAAATACATCGTTCCAGGCGAGACTGCCGACGCAGCCCTGATGTTCCTGCCCTCCGAGGCGGTCTATGCGGAGCTCCACGCATCCTTCGGCGACGTGGTGGACGCCGCGAACCGCTCCAAGGTTTTCATCGTCTCGCCGACTACCCTGTGGGCGCTACTAAACACAATGCGTGCCGTCATGAAGGATGTGCGCATGAAGGAAGCCGCCGGCGTCATCCAGACCGAGGTAATGAAGATGCTCGAGGATGTGGAGCGGCTCGACAAGCGGGTCGGACACCTGGAAGCGCATTTTGCGCTGGCCGAGAAGGACATTCGTGAAATCCGGACCTCGACCGGCAAGATCGTTAAGCGCGGCGACCAGATTCAGGATATCCAGCTGGGCGAAGACGAGACGCCGGCAATCGCCGATAATTTTGAGCCACCCGAGGACGGTCGACCGCATCTACGGACAGTTGAGTAGCGCCTAGACCTCGCGCCGGCTCTTGAGCGCCGCGGTCAGCGTTCCGTCATCCAGATAGTCGAGCTCGCCGCCCACCGGCACGCCGTGGGCGAGACGTGAAATCTTCACGCCGCAACCGTCCAACCGCTCGGATATGTAGTGCGCCGTCGTCTGGCCCGCAACCGTGGCGTTGGTTGCTAGGATGACCTCCTGCAAGCCGGGATCCCGTGCGCGGTCCACCAGTGCGCCTATGCGCAGATCATCCGGCCCAACCCCGTCGAGCGCCGACAGGGTTCCGCCTAAGACATGATAGAGCCCGCCAAAGGAGGCCGTGCGCTCAAGCGCCCAGAGATCGGCCACATCCTCTATCACGCAGATGACGCCGCGGTCGCGTCCCATATCCTCACAGATGCGACAGGGGTCGACGGAATCGATATTGCCGCAGGCGCTGCAGGTGCAGATCGCCGCCGCCGCGCCCCCCAGCGCATCGGCCAGCGGCTGCATGATCTGGCCGGGCCGTTTGATTAGGTACAGCGCAGTGCGGCGCGCCGATCGCGGGCCGAGGCCCGGCAATTTCGCGAGCAGGTCGACGAGCCGTTCAATCTCGGGGATGGACATGTAATCCGACGCGTCAGCCGCCGAAGGGCATGTTGAAGCCGGGCGGCAGGTTCAGCCCGCCGGTCAGCTCCTTCATCTCGTCAGCCATGCGTTGTTCGGACTTGGCCTTCGCATCGGCATGGGCTGCGACGATCAAGTCCTCGAGGATCTCCCCTTCGTCGGGGTTCACCAGACTAGGGTCGATCCGGATGTCCTTCATCTCGCCCTTCCCGCTCAGGGTCACGGTGACCATGCCAGCCGCCGCCGAACCCTCGACTGACATCTCGGAGAGGCGCTCCTGCATCTCACCCATCTTGGCCTGCATCTCCTGCGCCTGCTTCATCAGCTGCCCGAGATTCTTCATGCCTCGTCATCCTCAAGTTCGTCATTGTCTTCGGCGGGTGCTGCATCCGGCAGCATGGCATCCGTACCCGGATCCCGTGCCTCGATCTTCTCAATGCTGGCGCCCGGAAATGCCTCCAAAACGGCACGGACCACCGGGTGTTCGGCTGCCTGACGATAGGTCGCCGCCTCGACCGCCTGGTCCTGTTCCGCCAGAGTGGCGTCGCCTTCGGCGGCGGCGACGCTGACCTGCCAATGGGTGCCAAGCCAGTCCCGCAGGCGGGCCAGAACCTGACCGGGCAGATCCGAAGGCGCCTGCTCGTTAGGCCGAAACTCCAGCCGTCCCGATTCGTAGGTCACCAGATGCACATTATTATAGAGATGGCTGCGCACGCCGATCTCGCGGCGCGCGGCGAACAGCTCGACCAGTTGCCGGAAGCTCTGGGGATCTGCGAGCGCCTGGGGGGCCTGTTCGGGCACCTCGCGGGGATCGGGCGCCAGCGCGGCTGCGGCATCGCCTCCTTCGTCGGCGTAGGCCTGAGCTGTCCCGCCGCCATTCCCGGCGGGCGGGGATGCCGGCGGCGCTGCGACCGGTGCGGTCCGGGCGGGCGCGTTGTCAAGCTTCGCGACAATATCCGCCGGCGAGGGCATGTCGCCGGCATGGGCGAGTCGGATCAGCACCATCTCGGCGGCCGGCATAGCGGACGGCGCACGCTGCACTTCGCCGACGCCCTTGAGCAGCATCTGCCAGGCCCGCGACAAGATGGCGACGCTAAGCCCGTCGGCCATCGCGCGTCCACGCGTCCGCTCGATCTCGGACACGGCGGCATCATCGGCGGCCTGCGGCACTAGCTTCACGCGCGTGATCCAGTGGCTGAGTTCCAGCAGGTCCTGCAGGACGGCCAGCGGATCGGCACCGGAGTCATGCAGGGTCGCCAGCCCCGCCAGCGCATCGGCGATACGTCCCGCCATCAGCGCCTCGAACATGTCGAAGACGGCGGCGCTGTCTGCGGTGCCGAGCATGGCGCGGATATCGTTCTCGGTCGCGGTAGCGCCGTCGGAGCAGTGGGCGGAGATCGCCTGATCAAGCAGCGAAAGACCGTCGCGCACGGAGCCGTCAGCGGCACGCGCGATCAGGCGCAGCGCGCCCTCCTCGAGCTTCGCGTTCTCGGTCTCGGCGATACCGCCAAAATGCGCCATGAGTTCATCCGCGCCCACACGGCGCAAGTCGAAGCGCTGGCAGCGCGACAGAACCGTGACAGGTACCTTGCGGATCTCGGTTGTGGCGAAGATGAACTTCACATGCTCGGGCGGCTCCTCGAGGGTCTTGAGCAGCGCGTTGAAAGCGTAGCGCGACAGCATGTGCACTTCATCAACTATGTAGACCTTGTAGCGACCGAAAACCGGGCGGTAGCGCACGCCGTCCAGAATCTCGCGGATGTCGTCAACCCCGGTGCGGCTCGCCGCATCGACCTCGATCACGTCCGGATGTCGGTCTCCGGCAATAGCCACGCACTGCTCGTCGTCCGCGGCGGGTGAGATCGTCGGGCCGTCGATGGCATTGAGGCACTTGGCGATGATCCGCGCCGTCGTTGTCTTGCCAACGCCGCGGACGCCGGTGAGGATGAAAGCATGGTGGACCCGGTCGAGGGCGAAGGCGTTGGTAAGGGTGCGGACCAGCGCTTCCTGGCCGATCAGCTCGTCGAAGCCCTGCGGGCGGTACTTTCGTGCCAGAACCTGGTAGTCCGGCGTGACGTCGCCATTGGTGGTCGCTTCAGGCGCAGCAGTCTCGGGCACCACCTTCTCGTCGGGGGCGGGTTTGGACGCCGGGTCGTCACCGCCGGCATCCAAGAAACTCGGCTGGTTGGGATCATCGATAGTCGGACTGCCGTCCGGAGACTCGTCCGGGTCCGCGACTGGCGGCTCTCCCGGCTGGTCTTCTAGGTCGACGGTCATCGTTGGTTATGTGTTCCCGGAGCGATTGGCAGAACTACCAATATCCGATTCGGTGTTCGAGGTGGGAGACCGGTTGAATACGACCCGGGCGAAACTCGTTACGGCTGCTTCCTTCCGGACCTGACCGGGTTGG
>MDTE01062685.1_pt1 | contig 108876 bp, 104 predicted proteins | sample 811231 | NCBI WGS metagenome assembly MDTE01 (sample SAMN05326651, study PRJNA326480) | marine metagenome | isolation source: seawater | place: Indian Ocean: Red Sea | collected 2010 | reverse complement strand
TACACCCGAGCCTACACCCGAGCCTACACCCGAGCCTACACCCGAGCCTACACCCGAGCCTACACCCGAGCCCACCCCCGAGCCCACCCCCGAGCCCACTTATACAGTACAAGCTGGTGATTCCTTATACTTGATTGCTGAATATTTCTTACCTGCAGGTAAAGATTTGGCAATCTATGTTGATGAGATTGCACAATTGAATGAGATTGTTGATATTACACAGATACAAGTCGGTCAAATTTTGCAAATACCTGGTCAATAGGAATTTTATATGAACAAAGATCAAGTTTTAGAGGAGAAGTTAATATCTAAGACTCCTTTGTATAAGCATTGTCTTATTTATGGTTTATTTTCAACTTGCATGATTGCTTTATCTACAGTAGCGATATCTAGTTTTATTTATGGGAATAAAGGAGCTATATTTCCATTGATTTTCTTAGGAATTATATCTTTTGCGGTTTTTTATGAATTTATTTCCTCGTTAAGCGATTTGCGCTCTAATCCAATCGAAACAAAAGGTGAAGTAACAAAGATGTGGAAGAAATCGAAATTTTTACTATTGGGTCGACAGGATTATTTGTTACTCAATCGTAAAATTTTCGAAATTAAGACTACAACTGCTATGATGTTGAATGTGGGGGATAATATCGCTATTCAGCATTGGCCAAAGACATTGAAGGTCATCAAACTAGAAAAGGTTAGCGGTAATCAACAGGGCTAAATTTATATGGAAAAGGAGATGCACTTAGTGCATTGGTTGGATCTAACTATAGTTGGTTTTGTTACGTGGACGACCTTTAGAGCTTTTCGAAAAGGTCTTGTTAGAGAAGTAGTTCAGATAGCTGCTTTAGTAGGTGGTGTAATAGTTGCCGGTCAGTATTATGGGCAGTTAAGTTCCAATTTGGGTTTTATATTAGAAGATAGAACAACACTTAATGTAATTTGTTTTGCCTTGTTGTTGGGCGGGATGTTGATACTGGGACAATTAATTGCCAGCACTTTGCGGAATACTGTGAAAATGTTGATGCTTGGTCCAATAGATACCTTTGGCGGGGCCTTGTTCGGATTTTTTAAAGGACTTGTTTTAGTTGAAGTTTTGTTGATTGTGGTGTCAGTCTTTCCGATATCGGCACAATTAATTTTAGCCATTGAAGATTCCAATGTAGCTAGTTTTTTGCTAGAGCAATCGGTGATTGTTGAACAGATATTGCCAACAGAATTTCAAGAGGCATTTGAAAAACTGAAGATAAACATCAATAAATTGCGATAAAAGTACAATTCTAAAGTAAAGTCCCAGTTCTTCGGTCGAGTATGTGAGTTATTTGTTCTAGGTTAACCAGCTCTCTAGCAGCTAATAAAGACTGTAAGCAACTTCCTGGGCTATTCCAGCCATTGGTACGAACCTCATCTTCAATTTTTGAGCCTAATTCAGAAGCTACAGGAAGAGTCTTCTGGAAAGTGGGTTTTAAGTTTTCCCATAATGGGTGCTCAATTGCAGCACGTGCATATAATAATGCAGCAAACATGCAAGCAGGTGAATCAGCCTCTAACCATTCAGGGTCATGATCTCGTAGCAAGACCTTTAACGCTTGATGGCGTTGCTCCGATTCCCATTTGGTGTCTAAATTTAGAGATTCTAGTTTGTCGTTAGCAGCAGGGGAAAGTACTAATTCTCGCAACGCACTTCGTAAGAGAGGTCCTTCTGCTATATCATCATCTTTTTTTTGAGGTACTGGATATAAATCTAATCTTTTTTGTACATGGACTAAAGCTACACCAAAGATATGTGGTAATGCATGAGTAGGAACTCCATTATGCAACTGAATGGTTACGGCTTCATTTTGCCAAAGGACATTTGAAAAAGTTTCTTGTGCTCCTGTAACCACGTCTAATTTTTTTTCGAGTTCAATTTCGACTCTGTTTGTGACAGTGCTATAAAGTGTATCTAACTGTTCTCCGATATCTTTGCCAATTACTTTCATTTTGCCTCCGCGTTACGTTACGATTTTATATAATTCCACCTTGGATACGAACCCAAAATATTCAACCATTGAGTTTTAGGTTGAGCCTCTTTGATGGCATCTGCAATTAATGTATCGTCTTGATGTCCATGAATATCTACAAAAAAATAGTAAGTACCTAATTGCTGTCTTGTAGGTCGGGACTCGATTCTACTCAAATTGATTTTTCTTTTTGCAAAAGGAGAAAGAACATCTACTAGCGATCCTGGCAAGTCATGTGCCATGGTAAAAATTAAAGATGTTTTATCATCTCCTGTTGGAGGAACAAGGTTTTTTCCTAAGGCGATAAATCTGGTTTGGTTATTTTTATTATCACTTATATCTGGATTGTACACATGTAGTGACTGTGGTTTTGCTGCTCGAATGTTTCCGATTGCAAGCGTGTTTGGATTGCGTGTGGTTGATTCTATTGCAGCAGCAGTTGAAAGAGCTGCAACTGGTTTTGCGTTGGGTACAAGCGCCATAAGGTTGTCACGGCATTGCGCTAGTGCCTGTGGATGAGAATGAACGGTAGTAATATTTGTAAAAGATTGATTAGGAATCCCAATTAGTGCATGTTTTATAGGGATTACTATTTCGGCACTTATGTTTACCGATAAAATTTCATTTTGGAGAATGACTAATGTTTCAATTACGGCTCCTTCTAGTGCATTTTCAATAGCGCAAATAGCGAGATCAGCCTCATCTCTTTCAACTGCATGTACTGCATCTTTAACTGTGGGATAGGGTATTAATTGTGCATTGGGATCGTATTCTATTGCTGCGGACTCTGTATGTGTTCCAGTTGGGCCAAGGTGCGATATTCGCATGGTGTTCTCTCTTATAGAATCAATCTTAGTGACTATTTAGGGATTAGTAACATAATCATTCTGTTCTGAATAGATAATAACGAGTGTAGCTATTAATTAAAAGTACACCGACAAGCAGAATTGCAGGGAATATATTTAGTAAGTTAAGTATTATCAAGCATGATACTCCGATGGCCATAAGTAAGGAAAGAATCGCAGGAATTCGATTGCTATTACGTGATTGAGGAAGCTCCATTAGTGCAATTGCTCGATCCATGCATCTACGTTTCCGTCGCTTATTTCCAAAAAACCAATAGTTCCCAGCTGTGTTTGTAAATTTTTGGGATATGTAGGTGATCCTGAATTTATTATCAGAGTATCTTCTCGTTGGCTAACATGAGGAACATGAGTATCGCCTGCAATAATTATGTCTACTTTTGTTTTCCAGTGCCTGTGCATAGCATCTTCTAAGGGCATTGATCCCGGATAAGGAAATTCAGGGAAGGCGTGGGTCATACCAATACGAAGGTTTTGAACGGTAAGAAGTTGATTGTGCGCTAGTCGAGGATCGTTTGGAGCAACTGGCCTTCCACTCGATCCATCATCACCATTTCCACGGACAGCAATAACGGGAGCTATATCCATGAGCCAATCTAGTACTATCACATCATGGATGTCTCCGTTGTGTAATATGTAGTCACAATTATCAAATGCTTCATATAGTTCGTCGTAAAGTGTTTGGCGTGCTTCTGGAATGTGAGTATCTGAGACAAGCCCAAAAAGAACATCACCTTGTATTTCATGGTAATCGATCCAGAGAGGCTCTTTAGTTTTTGTCATATTTAAATTTTAGGGTTAATGTGTCTTTTTGGCTAATAGGACTACACTTGTCTTTACATCAAGATATAATAACAAAGACAAATTTTACAGGAGTGATTATGACAATAGAAGAAAATCCGAATTCTAACGGTAATGAACATAAAGTCGCGACAATGGGTGTAAAAGTTGGTTTAGCACAAATGCTTAAAGGTGGGGTGATAATGGACGTTACTACCGCTGAAGAGGCTAAGATTGCAGAAGAGGCGGGTGCAGTTTCGGTGATGGCTCTTGAACGAGTCCCTGCAGATATTAGAGCTCAAGGTGGTGTTGCTCGGATGAGCAGTATCGACAAGATCCGTGAGATTCAGGAGGCGGTAACAATTCCTGTTATGGCAAAAGCGAGAATCGGTCACTTTGTGGAGGCTCAGATCTTAGATGCTATGGGCATAGATTATATTGACGAGTCAGAAGTATTAACTCCTGCCGATGATCAAAACCATATTGATAAATCATCGTTTAGAGCTCCCTTCGTCTGTGGATGTAGGAATTTAGGTGAGGCACTCAGGCGAATAGCTGAAGGTGCCGCTATGATTCGCACTAAAGGAGAAGCAGGAACTGGCGACATTGTTGAGGCTGTTCGACATATGCGTGAATTGTGGAGTGGAATAAGAACAATTAGCAGTATGACAGATGAAGAATTACCTTCTGCTGCAAAAAACCTACAAGCACCACTTGGCTTGGTCAGGGAGGTGAAAAAATTGCAAAGATTGCCAGTTGTTAACTTTTCTGCCGGTGGAGTAGCTACACCTGCTGACGCAGCACTAATGATGCAATTAGGCGCTGATGGAGTTTTTGTGGGGTCGGGGATTTTTAAGTCAGACGATCCAGAAAAAACCGCAGCTGCTATTGTCAGGGCAGTTACACATTATCAAGATCCGATAAGTCTAGTTCAGGCTTCTGAAGGTCTTGGAGAACCAATGCGCGGTATATCTACTGCAAATTTTTCAGAAGATCAACAATTATCTGCGAGAGGAAATTAACCTCAATACTATGGTAGATCCCCATAAAACTGATGTCCGAATAGGGGTGTTGGCTCTTCAAGGTGATTTTAAAGAGCACGCAAAAATGCTAATTGATTCTGGAGTAAATGCCGTTGAAGTTCGGACAGATACTGAAATTGAGTCAATTGATGGCTTGATCATTCCTGGAGGTGAAAGCACCACTATGGCTAGGCTGTTAATTGCCTATGACTTGATGGAGTTACTTAAGGCTAAAATAGCATCTGGATTCCCTGTGTGGGGTACTTGTGCAGGTGCTATTCTACTAGCAGATTCTGCTCCAGATCTTGACCGTCCTACCATTGGAGGTATTCCTATGACAATTAAGAGGAATGCATTTGGAACTCAAGTCGACTCCTTTGAGACAGATCTACATATTCTTGATTTAGAAGGTGGAGATTATCATGCTATTTTTATCAGGGCTCCACTAATAACAGAGGTTGCAACTGAGGTAGAGATTATGTCACGCCTTAATAACGGTGAAATAGTAGCTGTAGTAAATAAAAATTTAATGGCGACATGTTTTCATCCCGAGATTACTAACGATAAGAGACTGCATAGTAAATTTATTGATGTAGTTACTAAATATAAAATTGACAAATCTACCGAAGTATAAAATAGGTCCTGCATTGAGGAGAAGTTTTCCTATGGACAATGAATTTGAGAAAGATATTCATCTAGAGGGCAATATTCAAGAAGTAGATTTGTTAATTGATCGTTTGCCTGCACGGCTGAATAATCTTATGGAACAGCATGGTTATGATGAGTTGATCGAAATAGTACTTGATTTAGGTAGACCTCCAGTTGCGCGATATAGAAAATATGGCGAGGTATTACTTTCGGATGCTGAAGTTACCCAACAAGAGATAGATCAAACCGTGGCTCAATTGTCCGAGTTCGGCGACGACAATCGAGCAGGGATTCCAAGGACACTACATCGTGTTTCAGCGATTCGCAACAGACGTGAGAGAATAGTCGGTTTAACATGTCGTGTAGGGAGAACTGTTTCTGGATCTGCGGGGATTATTGGTGACTTAATCGAGAAAAACAGTATTTTACTTTTGGGTCCACCAGGTGTTGGGAAAACAACTATGCTTCGTGATGTCGCCAGAACTTTAGCTGATGAATTAGGAAAAAGAGTCGTTGTTGTAGATACATCCAATGAAATAGGAGGAGATGGTGACATACCGCATCCCGGTATTGGCAAAGCTCGAAGAATGCAAGTAAGTAGTCCTGAATTACAGCATAGAGTAATGATAGAGGCTGTAGAAAATCACACCCCTGAGACAATAATTATTGACGAGATAGGAACTGCGTTAGAAGCTGATGCAGCTAGAACAATAGCAGAACGAGGTGTTCAACTTATAGGAACTGCGCATGGTAATTCGCTTACTAATTTAATGCAGAACCCCACACTTTCTGATCTTATTGGAGGGATAGAATCTGTGACATTAGGTGATGATGAGGCACGTAGAAGGGATAGTCAAAAAACAATTTTAGAAAGACGTGCAGCTCCTACGTTTGGTTCGTTGGTTGAAATACACTCTTTCTCCGCGGTTGCTGTGCATGAAGATGTAGCACGAACAGTAGATGAAGCACTAAGAGGTTTCAAAATTGAAGCTGAATTTCGTGAAATAAAAGACGGACGAATGCACTCTCTCGGTCGAAAGGCATTGTCTAATCAAACAGATGATGTTCAACAAAAAGAAAAAATAGACAATACGAGAAATTTGAAAACTATAGTAAGGCAAGAATTCAAGCCTGAAAGGAAAATTTTAGCTTTTGGTGTAAGTCGATCAAGATTGGAAGAAGCGATTAGTGGGGTACGGATGTCTGCTCGAATGGTAGATTCAGTTGATGAGGCGGATTGTGTAATCACTTTACGCCCCTATTATCGAAGGCGAAGCGGCCCTTTGAGAAGGGCAGAACAGAGGGCAATTCCAATATATGTGTTGCGTAATAACACTATTGAACAGATGGAGAGGCAGTTGGAATCGATGCATGACGAAGATCGTGCAAATGAACCTATAACCATTGCATTGCGCGAGGCGGAGGAAGCCGCTAATAAAATATTGAATGAAGGTGTGCATTCTGTTGAGCTTTCACCCCAGAATGGCTATGTAAGACGATTGCAACATGAATTAATTGCTAGATATGGACTGACTAGTGCATCCAGAGGTAGTGACCCTTCAAGGCGTGTGAGTGTTGGAGCAAATTCTCTTGTAGGGAAAAGAAAATTGTCGAAAGCTGTAAGAAGATGATAAGAGGTACAGAGGGTTTTTTCCTTACATTAGAAGGCGGTGATGGTGTTGGTAAGTCTACCTTGCAACGATTACTTAATCAGCGAATTGTAGATGCTGGTTATGACGTCGTGATGTGTAGGGAGCCAGGTGGAACAGCTCTCGGAGAAAAGTTAAGAAGTGCACTGTTGGGGTCAAAAAAAAACGAAGTAGATCCTCTGGCTGAACTATTAATTTTTCTTTCAGCACGTGCTCAACTTAGTGCAGAAATTATAAAACCTGCATTAAAAAGAGGAGCAATAGTTATCTGCGACCGTTTTACTGACTCATCGATTGCATACCAACATTACGGCAGAGGAATTAAAAAATCTATTGTAGAAGATCTAAATGCTATAGCGACAGAAGGGTTGACTCCCGATCGAACAATATTGCTTGATTTGGATCCTGCGATTGGATCTATGCGGAATGTCCAAGCACAAGATTATATGGAACAAGAAACAATAAATTTTCATAACCGCGTAAGAGAAGGATATTTAAGCTTAGCGAAAGAGTTTACAGAACGGTGGTTAATTGTGGATGCCCTTCAAGAGGAGGGCATCATTGTAGATTTAGTTTGGACAGATCTCAAAAAAAGAATTAGAGGCTAGTCAATCCGTTCAAAGACTGTGGCAATACCTTGCCCTCCACCAATACAGAGTGATATTAAAGCATACCTTCCATTCGTCCGCTCTAATTCAGCCATTGCCTTAATTGTTAAGATTGCTCCTGTTGCTCCGACTGGATGTCCCAAGGCGATAGCTCCGCCATTCGGATTTGTCTTATCTTTTGGTAGGTCCAGGACAGTTGAGCATGTAGCTGCAACAGAAGCAAACGCCTCATTGAGTTCAATGACGTCCATGTCACCAATAGAAAGATTTGCTTTTTTCATGACATTTTCTATAGCTGGTATTGGCCCTTGACCCATAATTGAAGGCTCAACTCCTGATTCAGCCCGTGCTACCATACGCATTCGTGGATTCAATCCTAATTCATGCGCTTGGCCTGCGGTGGTCATAACAACAGCCGCGGCACCGTCATTGATTCCTGATGAATTTCCTGCAGTTACGCTACCATTTTCACGGAAGACTGGGCGCAGATTTGACAATTTATCCATTGATGTGGCACGTGGATGTTCATCAGCTTCAAAAGTAAATGTGTCACGTCCTTTTCTAACCTCAATAGGAGCAATTTGATCTTTAAAATAGCCAGATTGTAGTGCAATTTTGGCACGTTCTTGCGATTCTAGAGCATATTCATCTTGTATTACTCGAGATATCTCATATTTTTCTGCGAGGTTTTCCGCTGTTTCACCCATTAATATTTTCTGAAATGGATCGGTCAGCATATGCATTGTGGAATCTTCAACTTCAGCATGTCCATAACCGTAACCTGTACGGCCCTTGCGAAGTAAGTAAGGCATCATGCTCATATTTTCAGCGCCACCTGCAACAACGATATTTGCATCACCAGTTTGTAACCATCGAGCTCCTGTGTTAATAGCTTCCAAACCAGAACCACAGAGTCTATTTACTGTGTATGCAGGTGTTTCGACAGGCATTCCAGCCTTAACAGAAGCATGTCGAGCGATATAGCCATCTTCAGCAACTTGTCCAACACATCCTAATATTACCTGGTCAACTAGAGAGGGCTCTACGCCAGAACGTTTAACTGCTTCGCGGATTACGTGTGCTCCTAGTTCAGAAGCTGATGTTTCGCTAAGTGACCCTCCAAAAGTCCCAATGGCAGTTCTTGCTCCATCAATAATGACTATATCTTCCATATTGATACCCCCAATTTTTTTAATGTCTCTAGTATACGCTAGTTTAAAAAAGAAGAAAATATTATTTTCTTAAAAGAGAGATGATTATAGTTGCGATTGCGCTTCTAGGCCCTAGACTCAATGTATGCACAATAAAAAAAAGGCAATTGTTCGTGTTCCGGCAACTTCGGCAAATTTAGGTCCTGGCTTTGATAGCCTGGGTGTAGCCTTAGATTGGTCTGCAACATATACTATTGAGATTTCTGAAAATCCTAATTCGTCAAACAATGACCCTATTCAAAGAATGGTAGCGAGCGCAGCAGGTGCATTCTTTAAAGAAGAGAAAATTGACGATTCAATAGAATTTTCAGTCACCTATGAGAGTGATATCCCTGTAGGGCGAGGTCTTGGTGTTTCTGCAGCTGCCCGAGCTGCAGGTATTATTGCTGCTAATGCATTGTCAGGGGCTGAAAAGAAATTATTAGATATGCTCCCACTGGCAGTTAATCTTGAAGGTCATGCTGATAATATTGTACCCGCGCTTTTGGGTGGGATGCGTGTAGTGGTAATTGACGAAAATCAAATAAATCAGATAGAGGTTCCAGTTCCAGATGATTTAGGTCTGGTTGTACTAACACCTAAGTTTTCTATGCCTACGGAAAAATCGAGGAAGAGTTTGCCTACACAACTTTCTCGACAAGATGTGATACATAATACTGGAAGGATAGCAATCTTAATTGCTGCTATAACTCAGCGTAATTATGATTTATTGCATATAGGGGTTCAGGATATTTTGCATCAACCACCACGTTCTCGACTTTTTCCTGCGATGTATGATCTCTTTGAAGTGGCTAGATCCGCTGGCGCTTATGCGGCATATTTGTCAGGAGGAGGTTCGTCAGTAGCTGCCTTCGTTAATAAATTAAATTCTTCTGAAGTGGTGGAGGCAATGATAGTAGCCTCTGAAAAATATGATTTAGGTGCAAAAGTTACTATGTGTTCCATGGGTGGTATAGGTGCAGAATTGCTCAGTATTGAATAGTAGGTGTTGAATGGCTCATATTGTTCAAAAATTTGGAGGTTCTTCTGTTGCTTCAGCTGAACATATAAAAAGTATTGCAAAACGTATTTCTATTCGAGCTTCTGAAGGTGACAAGATAGTAGTAGTTGTTTCTGCAATGGGCAATACTACTGACGATTTGCATAAATTAGCTTTTTCAATGACTCAAAATCCTAGTCCTAGGGAAATGGATGTCTTGTTAAGTACAGGTGAAATGATTACGAGCACCTTATTGTCGATGGGGCTTAACGATTTAGGTGTTGATGCTATTAGTTTGAGTGGTGCTCAAGCAGGAATTATTACGGATGATGTTTTCGGGCGCGCTCGAATTTCAGAAATTAAAACCGATAGAATTAATACCGAATTGGAAAAAGGGCGTGTAGTAATAGTCGCAGGGTTTCAAGGAATATCTAGTGATTTCGATGTGACTACATTTGGTCGTGGAGGATCAGATACTACTGCAGTTGCATTAGCGGCAGCTTTAGGTGCGGCTAGGTGTGAAATTTTTACCGATGTTGCAGGTGTTTTTACCGCTGATCCTCGTATCTGTAGTTTGGCACGTCCGCTTAAAGAAATTGGGTACGAAGAAATGTTGGAAATGGCATCGACAGGCGCTCGCGTTATGCATGCACGTGCTGTTGAAATAGGTGAACTTTATGATGTTCCAATATTAGTTTCGAGCAGTTTTGATGAAGATGTAAAAGGAACATTAATTCATAGGGAGATAACTATGGAACAAGGAAATAAAGTTCGTGGTATAGCACATCAGGATAAAGTCGCTAAAGTTACTGTTCGAGGCGTTCCTGATCAGCCAGGAATTGCAGTCCACTTGTTTGGTCCATTAGCTGAGGCGAATGTTTCTGTGGATACCATTGTGCAGAATGCTAGCGTCGAAAAATTGACAGATATGACCTTTACAATTGCACCCGAAGATCTAGTGCCAGCGTTAGAAGTAGTCGATGGCGTTAGGTTGTCTCTGGGTGCTTCGGAAATTGTTTCTGAAATTGATTTAGGGACTGTTTCTATTATTGGTACTGGTATGGCCAGTGCGCCAGGATTTGCTGCTTTAATGTTCAAGTCTCTTTATGAGAATAATATTAATATCGAAATGATATCAACCAGTGATATAAGAATTACTTGTGTAGTCAAGGCTAATAGAGTACAAGATGCCGTTAGTGCACTCCACTCTACTTTTGAATTAGACATTATTCCTCAGTAGCTTACTTTTTGTTGGATAAATGTGGATAGCTTGTTCGTGTAAAAATTGTAGCTTTATGTTTATGCGCGTATACTGTTTATCTAATTAATTTTTTATTGAATTCAGGTTTTTGATGTCGTTTGTTCATCTTCATACACATAGCGAATATTCCTTACTTGATGGTATGTCAAAAATAGATTCCATGGTGCAGAGAGCAAGTGAGCTTGAAATGCCAGCTCTTGCCGTTACAGATCACGGTCAGTTGCACGGTGCATTGGAATTCTATGAAAAAGCTAAAGCTTTTGATATCAATCCTATAATTGGATTAGAAGCGTATGTTTCTCCTGGTAGTCGATTTGAGAAAAAAACAGGAGATTGGCCGTACCACCTAACTTTATTAGCAAAGGATGAAGGTGGCTATAGGAACTTACTTAAATTGTCGAGTCTTTCACATTTAGAAGGCTTCTATAGAAAGCCACGAGTTGATCGTGAATTATTGGAAAAATATTCAGAGGGGTTAATTGTACTTTCAGGTTGTCCTTCAGGTGAATTGTTATCAAAGATTCGCGAAGGTGATTTCACAGGAGCTGAGAAAGTTGCTGGTTGGTATTCTGATGTTTTTCCAGGCCGTTATTACCTTGAAGTTATGGAACATGGCATCGATGAATTTAGTCAATTAACTCCAAAAATCAATGAATTGTCTCGAAAAATGAACCTTCCTTTAGTATTAACCCAGGACTCGCACTATACACACGCAGAAGATTCACATGCGCATGATGTACTTTTGTGTATTGGTACAAACTCAACAGTGAATGAGGTAAATAGATTTAAATTTAGCAGTGATCAGTTTTACTTAAAATCTGCTCATGAAATGGGACTATTGTTGCCAGAACTTCCAGAAGCATATCGTAATACGCTAAATATTGGTGAACAAGTCGATATTTCACTTGATTTTGCACGAACCCTTCTTCCCGATTCAGGTGTTCCAAAGAACACTTCGCCTAATGAATATTTACGTCAATTATGTACTGAAGGTCTATATCGCAGATATCCAGATCTGACGGATCAACAAATCCAAAGATTAGATTATGAATTAAATATTATTGAACAAACTGGATTTTCAGAATATATGCTGATTGTTAGAGATTTGGCACTATTTGCAAGGGAGCGGAAGATTCCGATGGGTGTGAGGGGATCTGCCGCAGCTTCAATTGTTTTATATACCTTAGATGTAACAGACATAGAGCCGACCCGTTACGGGCTGGTTTTTGAAAGGTTTTTAAATCCTGAACGTATTTCAATGCCAGATGTTGATTTTGATTTTGCTGATGATCGGCGTGAAGAAATTATTCGCTATGCTTCAGAAAGATACGGTCGAGACAAAGTAGCACAGATATGTACCTTTGGGACCTTAGGAGCGAAAGCGGCTATTAGAGACACAGGTCGTGCTTTAGGTGTGCCCCTAAGCGAAACAGATAGATTAGCGAGGATGATTCCTGAGCAATTGAATATAACTATTGATAGCGCACTTCAAATATCGCCTGAACTCGCTGAAATATATGGGCGTGATCCTTCTAGTAAAGAGTTAATTGATACTGCAAGGAGTCTCGAAGGTGTTGCTCGACATGCTTCAACTCATGCGGCTGGTGTAGTTATTTCAAGGCAGCCATTAATGGATGTTGTTCCATTACAGCGGCCTACTGGAGTTAAGGATGAAGATGCATTGCCTACAACCCAATATGCGATGGCTGATGTGGAAAAAATTGGATTGTTGAAAGTTGATTTTTTAGGACTAACGAATCTTACTATTTTAGGTAAAGCCGTAGAGATTATATCTGAAGCAAGAGAGGAAGAAATTGATCTGACCAAGTTGCCAGATGGAGATAAACTTACTGCAGATCTATTAGCCAGCGCTGAAACATTTGGAATATTTCAAATGGAATCTGCCGGTATGAGGCGGTATGTTGCAGAATTAAAACCTGAGAACATAGCAGAACTTGCAGCAATGGTTGCTTTGTTTCGCCCGGGCCCGATGGAGCATATTCCACGGTATATTGATGTGAAATTCGGAAAAGCCGCGGCACATTATCCTCATGATGATCTTGCAAATATTTTGGATGAGACTAATGGTGTAATCACATATCAAGATCAAGTTTTGCAGATTGCTAGACAGTTTGCCGGATATACACTAGGTCAAGCTGACGTTATGCGTAAAGCTATGGGTAAAAAAATACCTGAGGTTATGCTTCAAGAAAGGCAGAGATTTATTGAGGGCTCTATTGCTCAAGGGTATGAACAATCTACTGCTGAAGAGCTTTTTGATCTATTTGAACCATTCGCGGGTTATGCATTTAATAAGGCGCATGCTTTTTCATATGCAACGATTGCCTATCAGACAGCATATCTTAAAGCTCATTATCCCTTAGAGTATATGACAGCAGTTTTAATGGCGGCGGGGGGTTCTCAAGATCGATTAGCAATGGCGGTAAGAGAGTGCCAACGGTTGAATATTGAAGTACTTCCCCCAGATATCAATTATTCGAAGGTTAATTTTTCTATCGATCAACAAGATGATATTTTAGGTATTCGCTTTGGTCTCGCTCAAATTAAGAATGTAGGTGAGACAGGGATTCAAAAATTAGTTAATGAACGTAATAAAAATGGTAATTTTACTTCAATAGATGATTTTGCTAGTCGTATTAATCCACGTGATGTTAATAAAAGAGTAGTGGAAGCATTAGCTAAATCAGGTTCGTTAGATCTATTTAGTAGTCGAGGTAGAATCATCGATAGCATTGATCGAGTAGTCCAAGTAGCTCAAGAGCAGTTTAGAATTAGAGAAACAGGTCAGACTTCGATGTTTGATTTATTGGAAGGTGAACAAGCTTTACAGACTATTTCTTTAGAAAATTCTGAAATTGATGAGCGACAACTTTTGGTATGGGAGAAAGAGTATTTAGGTACGTACCTTTCGGATCATCCATTTCAGGCGATTTCTACTAGTATTCGACAGTATGTCTCTGCCCAAATGGTGGATATTGATGCATCTAGATCGGGAAGTGAAGTTATAATTGCAGGATGGGTTACTAAAGTACGCTCTTTGGTAACGAGACAGAATAAGCCATTTGCCATAATAACGATGGAAGATTTTACGGGCAGTATTGATTTGACTGTATGGCCAGAGCTTTATGAAGAAAACCGTAATGTAATTACTGAAGATATGGCTTTGATGGTTAAGGCAAAGATTCGATCTCGAGATGGCCGACTAAATGTTGTTGCAGATTGGATTTTCGTTTGTCCTGCAGAGTTATCTGTAGAAAATAGAGAACAGATAGAGAAGTTGCTTGTCAAAAATCACAGAAAAAATGAGGGTTTTGTTTTAAAAAATAGATACTCCAGTTCTGGTGAAAATCGAATGAATCTCAAACCTATTAATGCTCGTGATGAAGTTGGAATATATAAGATTGATGGAAGTATGCAACAGCGAAAATTACGAATTATTGTTGAGGAAACAACTGATGAAAATGCTGACATACGTAGGTTAAGAAAAATATGTAAGATTTTGGATCCTTATAGTGGGGATGTTCCAGTAGAACTAGTGATTCAACGTCGTGATAGCGCAGAAGTGGCATTTACTCGTGGGACAGTTGAGGCCATGTCATTAGAAAAAATTGTTGCACAGATTCGTATGCTGTTAGGCGTACTTGGCAAAGTGGAAGAATTTACAGGGTTTGAATCTGAATCTTTTGATAATGACTTAGCGATAGCGAGTGGATAGATGTTTGTTTGAGATGTTAAATAATAAAAAAGGGTCATAGTATTAAAGCCTGGGCTCTATGAAAGAAGCAATGTTCAATCGGGCAGAGTTCGATGATGCGATGAATGACCTTGAGATCATTCATGAGGGTTTTTCTCGTGTAATTTTTGGTCAGAGTCAGCTCATAGATCGAGTGTTGATTACGTTATTAACTAACAATCATTGTTTAATTGAAGGTGTTCCAGGTCTTGCCAAGACGTTAACCGTACAGACTCTAGCTAATATCTTTGAATTAAAATTTACTCGTGTGCAATTTACCCCAGATTTATTACCTGCAGATATAACAGGTACTATGATGTACGATCCGGGTCAAGGATTGTTTAACCCACATTTTGGACCTGTTTTTACAAATATACTTTTGGCTGATGAAATCAATCGTGCTCCTGCCAAGGTTCACTCGGCTTTGTTAGAGGCAATGCAAGAGCAACAAGTTTCTATGGGTGGGCAAAGTTATAGGCTTCCCAAACCTTTTATGGTTCTTGCTACGCAAAACCCAATTGAATATGAAGCAACATATACACTTCCTGAAGCTCAATTAGACAGATTCATGCTAAAAATCGTAATTGACTACCCAACACAAACAGAAAGTCGTGAAATTTTAGATGCTTCATTAAGCAGTAATTCGCAGATTATTAAGGAAAAAATCAATATTGATTCTCTAAATAAACTTTGTCAAATAGTACAACGAATAACCATAGATGAATCAATTCGGGAGTACATATTACGTATTGTACACGCGTCACGAGAACCTTCAGTATATGCTCTATCTAGCATAGCACCAATGATCGATTTCGGAGCTTCTCCTCGTGCGGCTACTTTTTTAGCGAAGGGCTCTCAAGCCCTTGCTTTCTTAAAAGGTAGGGAATATGTAACACCTGATGATGTAAAAACATTAGCGCCTGATGTTTTGCGACATCGATTAGTTACCAGCTATGAGGCTGATGCAACACAGGTAACGGTTGAAGAATTAATCAGAAAAATTTTAGAACATGTGAATATTTCTTGAATATGAGTAGCAAATGTTAAATTGGCGAAAAGATCATGTAGAAACTTTTTTAGATGATTCAGATCAAGTTCTGGAATCTTCACTACGCACACAGGTTAAACAATTAGAGTTACGTTCGCGTGATCTTGCAACATCAACCTTACGAGGAGATTACAGGGCAAGTTTTCATGGTAGTGGTGTCGAATTTGCAGAATCTAGAGAATATGTCTTAGGGGATGACACAAGATTTATTGATTGGAATGTTACAGCAAGAATGGATAGTCCGTGGATTAAGAGATATGTAGAAGAGAGAGATCTTACAATTATTTTAGCTGTAGATACTTCAGCCTCTCAATTAGTTTCGAGAAGAAAAAACGGTCGAATAGGTGCAGCGGCAGAGCTAGTGTCATTGATTAGTTTTCTTGCAGTTGAAAATCATGATCGAGTTGGTTTGATGTTGTTTGGTAAGGAAGTTAATGAGTTTATAAAACCTCAACATGGAGAGAAGCACGCACGTAGGTTAGTTAAAGCAGTACTAGATCAGAAAAATTTTACGTTAGAGACTAATATTAGAAAAGCGTGTGATCGATTGACAAATGTTCTTAGAAAAAAATCAATAATTTTTTTACTATCCGACTTTACAAATTTAGAAGATCTCGGAAGTTTATATCGGATGGCAAAATATCATGATGTAATTGCGTTGATTCTTACTGACCCTATCGATTCAGAGTTGCCTAAAGTGGGTTTGGTTCAAATTCAGTCTATTGAAGAAGGCTATTCTGTCATTCTCGACACGACAGATCCAACTGTTCGAGAAAACTATCGGTTGCGTTCTGAAGGTTTTTCACATTTACGTAGCCAAAAATTGGCGTTGGCAAATGTAGGTGAAGTGGAAATTGATGTAACGCAAGATTTATTAAGTCCGTTAAGTAATTACTTTAAACGACGATCGGCGAGGTAATGAAAAATCCTCATGGTTGGTTGATCATAGTTGTCACCATTTTTTGCAGTATGAGCTTTAGTAATTTGCACTCGCAGGAATATCCAGATTACAGAGCTAGACTTGTAGCAATTCCAAATAATGTGACAGTTGGTGATCCGATCGAAATTACAATAACAATAGCGCATCAAGAAAGTACTATTTTTACAATAACTGAACCAATTTTACCTTCAGGATTCGAGGTAATATCTAAGGAAGATCAGGTCAGTATTTTTGATCAAGCAAGTGCAGAAATAGTATCTAGTCGACGCTTTAATATCGCGGCATATACTCTTAATGCTCAAGGTACAGGATATGTAGATTTATTATGGGTTGACTCACAATTAGTTACAGGTGAAATTCGAATAGAACTTCCTCAAGTTGATATATCTTCAACACGATCTCAAAATGATCTGTCTTTACGTCCTCTTTCACCTTTGTTTGAGAGAGAAAATTTCTATAGTTTCAATCTTCAAATGTTGTTAGTGGTGATTGGAATTCTTTTATTGACTGTTTATGGTATTCGTAATATTCGAAAAGACAACAAACACGAGGATGGAATTCTAGAACACTATGATGAGAATGTTGCTAAAAATCAATTAGATTTAGTAAGTGGGATGAGTTTAGATTCGGTTCAAAAGTATAGAGAATTCTATCAGTCAATAGACGGGATTATCAGGCAGTATATCGCAGTACGATATAGGATGCAGGCATTATCATTAACCGTGAAAGAACTAGTTGCACATGCAGAGCTTTCTCAAGTTGATAATTGGCAACTCCGTTTAATTAAAGATTTACTTAATCGATGCGATGAAGTGATTTATGGGAGAATTCTCCCTGATCCAATATTGGCCGATCGTGATCTTACCATTGCATATGAAATTATAGAGTTGAATCGTAGGCGTATTTCTGAAGAAATAATGACAGGAATATAGGGCATGCGATTTGAAAACATTGAATTTTTTTGGCTTATCCCGATCATATTAATTTGTATTTTGTTTATTAGTGCGATCATTGCTCCTCGTCAAAACTTATGGGTGTCAAATGTAGAATTGATTCGAGAAAATTTTAAATTAAATTGGAAGGTGCGATTAAGGTGGGTCCCCTCTTTTTTACGTGGATTGGTAATTTTATTTTTAATTTTTGCATTAGCACGACCTCAATTTGGACTAAAACGTGTCGAGATACCATCTGAAGGGATAGATATTGTAATAGCATTAGATACTTCTAGTTCGATGGACTTAGTTATTGACAATATAAAAGGTAAATCACGTTTGGAACAGAGTAAAAGTGTTGTGGTTGATTTTGTCGAAAGTTTTAAGGGTAACCGTATTGGATTAGTTATTTTTCAATCTCGGTCTTTGATTCTATCGCCATTGACATATGATCATAATGCCCTGCGAAGGCAAATTGAATCTATAGAAACTGGATTAATTGATGATGGGACTGCAATAGGTCTAGGTGTTATGGAAGGACTGACATTGCTCAAGAGCTCTCCTGCAAAAAGTCGCGCGATTATTTTACTTACTGATGGGCAGAATAATGTAGATGTTATTTTACCAGTACAGGCTTCTCGCGTTGCTGAAACCTTAGGAATCAAGGTTTATACAATTGGGTTTGTCGGTCAAGATTCAGCGGCGGGTCAGTCTATAGATACACAGATGTTGCGTTTGGTTGCTGAGAAAACTGGAGGATTTTTTTATAATGCCAAGACTGTTAACGAATTGAAGAATGCCTATGAAGATATTTCTAAATTAGAAAAATCTAATTTGGAGGATATTACCTATTCAGTCGCAATGGATATATCTCAATATCTAATTTGGTGTGCATTTACATTATTAATTTTTGAGTTTATTTTCAGAAAGTTTTTATTGAGATCTTATTCATGAATTTTGATACTCCACTATTCTTATTAATGTTGATTGTATTATTACTAATATATTCTAGGGGTAGTTATTTTCTAGTAGACCCTAGAAAGCATTTTGATATTGATGGTCAAAATGAGTTAATCCGTTCAAAATTTTTGGGTACAACCTATAAGGTAAGGAAATTAATTTTACTAGTAGCTCTGGCTTTACTAATAGTTGCTCTCTCAGGACCCAGTTGGGGAAGTATAGAGCGTCCACTTAAAAAACAAGGTATAGATGTTGTGATGGCGCTAGATGTATCACGATCGATGACTGCTACTGATATTGCTCCTTCAAGACTAGAAAGAAGTATTTTTGAACTTCAAAAATTATTGCAACACCTTGATGGTGACAGGGTGGGCTTGGTACTTTTTGCTGGGAACGCAATTGAACGGGTACCTCTAACGTTAGATCTTGATGCACTTTCACAATTAATCAATCAAGCGCAATCGGAGTTTACATTAGTAACTCCTGGTACTGATCTCGATGATGCTATTTCAAAGAGTCTAGCATTATTAAATGTTGAAGATTCAGCAGAGACGCAGTCAGTGGTTATTATTTCTGACGGGGAAGATATAAGAGGTGTAAATACTGAATCAATACAACAAGCTAAAATTGCTAATGTAGTCGTACATACAGTTGCTGTTGGAACTGAATTAGGTGGTTTAATTCCTAATGATGTTTCAGGTGTTGGTGTTACAAAAGCAGATGAGGAAAAATTAAGAGATATTGCCGAAATGACAGGAGGTACATTTTTTTATGCACAAGATATCGAATCAATAGTCTATGAATTGCATGAAGGTGAAATTACTGAATTTCAGAGTACTAAATATACAGTCCCGAATGAAAGAAGCAGTTGGTTTTTAAGTGTGGTTGTTTTTTTATTGACGGTCGATTTAGGGATGAATCATCGATTATTTATTCGTAAAAAGTTATTTCCTTGGGGGACAGTGATTTTTATAGTTATTATCCTTTTGAGCGTAGGTTGTGTTAATTCAACTCTATCAAGTGCTGTAAAAAATGCGAATCAAGAGTATTTAGATGGAAATTTCGAATTGGCGCTATCTCATTATCTAAGTGCCAGAGAAATTGACAATACAGATCCATTGATTGCATATCATTTGTCTAATGTACTGCACTATTTAGGAAGAAATGATGAAGCTTCAGTGGTAGCCCAACAAGCCTTAATGAATACTGATGACTCAGATCTGAAACACTTAATTCACTATGCAATGGGTACCTATGCTGTTGAGAGAGGAATGCTTGAAAATGCTAGAGATCACTATATTCGCTCACTGCAATTACAACCAAAACATTATAATTCTAAACAAAATTTGGAATTAGTTTTAAATTTGCTTAGTACAAGAGAAATTGTTCAGCAAGAGTCAATGCAGACGATTCAGGTAGAACGAAGAATACAGCAAAGAGAAAGTGATTATTTAGAAAATCAGTTAGCTGATACACAGTTTGCATCACCATCTAATAATATTGGTACTAATAGCAGTGGTGGATTAAATGCTGATATAGAGAGGCAGGAACCAATTAAAAACATTCAAGTCGAAAAGGAAAATCGTATATTAAAAATTGAGGAATCCGTTCAAAATGAATTAATTAATGATTCGAATGTTTTAACTCGATCTGAAGCTAACAATCTTATTTTCTTGATACAGCGTTGGAATGAACTTCAAAGGAAAGAAGAGGTCGCTCAAGAATTATTTACTATTGAAGAAAGGTAATAAATTACGAAGTTTGCTTAACGGTTTTGTAAAAATTCGTTTGAGTAGAATTTTTTTGATTTTGTTATAGCTGTCGATTAAATTTGCTTCATTAAATTTATAATTCAGTTCAGGATTTCCGTATCGCATTTCGTTGTACGAAGTGGCCAAAATTTGGAGATGATCAACATTACCTATGCTTTTAGAAATTAATTTGGACCATTCTAAAGGTGTTTGATTTGGAACAATTGGTAGCTCTGCCCACTGAGCTAACCGTTGTGTTTTTGCCCAATAACGTTGTTCTTGAGGGACTTTTCGGAATAAGTATAACCAGACACCCCAAACTAAGAAATATATTACGATTGCAGTGGAACCAATAAGAGAGCAGTAGAGCAGGACTTGAATAATGTTTTTTAGCGAAAGAATATTGGTTTTTGTTGTATCTTCAATTCCAATTTCCCCTAATCTAGTTGCGTTATTTAATTCATCAATTAGTTCATCGTCATCATCGTCATTTTCGAAAGGAAGTATCTCCGTCCCTAGAGTTAAGTTAGAAGGTGACCAATTGGGGAGGTTAGTACGTTGGATTAGTGGCCTATTAGGTGTTGGGTTGAATTCAAGCCACCCTAATTCTGGGAAATAAACTTCAGGCCACGCCCAACTGTTAACTTCGCTGAGGGTGTAAGTTTTTGATGCTGTATCGAAGGAATTAGTATCAATAGTGAATCCGGTAGCTATTCGAGAAGGAATTCCCTGCGTTCTCAATAATATTACCATCGCAGAAGCATGATGATCGAAGTAGCCACGTTTTTCTGTGAAAAGAAAATTTTCGATTACATCTGAGCGCGGAGGTGGCCTATTAATATCAAGGGTATAAGGGTAATTACGCCTTAAGTAGTCTTCGATTTTGCGTGCTGAGACGTAAGGGTGTTCAGTAGAATTAATAATATCGGAGGCTAAATTTCCGATGCTACTAGGTAAATTTGAAGGTAATTGGAGGTAATGTTTTTTTATATATGATGGATAACCAACCGAAGTGTTAAGTATTGATTGAATTGGGGCAATTGAAATTGCGCCAATAGTAGTATAGGACATGTTGGTTTTTAATCGATCTTTTGGTGTGACTCCGACAATATCATTGGATTGAGTGTTGATTATATTTCTTGTACTTATATCAGAGGCAATAGGCTCTCCGTGAAAAAGGAGTCGTCGATTAGGTATTGCACTAAGTATCTTCACTGTTATAGATCGTGGTTCACGTAATTGTGATTGAGTTAGAGGTGTTCCAAATAACGCTGCCTCGAGAGTAGTTCCGTCTGAGTCAACGAGAATGGTATCTGAAATACGCCAACCAAAACCAGTATATTCATCATAGATGGCGGCTTTAAAATTACCAGGAGAAACAGTTTCAATTTCCATTAATTCTGAGCTGCTAAGGCTGATAGATGCTTGTAATGGCATTGTTTCACCAAAACTATGGACAGGCAGGTCGCGCTTGGATGAAACTCCTGCAAAGACCCGATTAAACCATTCGAATCTCTCTTGCAGAGGTGAAGTTATATTTTCAAAATATGTATCTACAGGTTTCCAATTATTAAAAGTTGGTGCTAACCAAGCGAATAGTACTAACGTAAATGAAGTTAATATTCCTAAAAAGATGATTTGTATTGATATGTTATCGGGCCAAGGTCGATGTTCGGCATACCATTTTTCCAGTGAACGCATAAAATTGATTTGTATAATTAACAGAATAGCTATGAACAAAAAAATCAGCAGTTCGATGTTTTGAGAATAAGAAAGATAGGAAATATTGGTTAGTAAGATAAATCCAGGTGGAAGTAATGTTAACCAAGGATTTTTCCACCTCATTGTAGAGATCACTGCATAAAAAGAAACCAAACTAACTGTGAGGATTAGAATTATTACAAAAGGCAATGGATCATTAGAGATTCCTCCGTTTGCAACTGCATAAGACCAGTCAGATAGGCGGAAAAAAAATTCACGGAGATACGTATAGGGAAGATTTGTTGCGAGAAGATCTGTAATTTGTAGATTCCAAGCAACGATGATTAAAGATGAGAGAGTTGTCATCAATAGTCCAAGGTAAAAACTTTTGGGGAATAGTTTTATCTGAAGAATTATGGTAGCTAAACCGCACAAAAATCCAATTAGAGTTGCCAAGTAAATAGAGGGCATTTCATCAACCCAGTGTGCGTTTTCTAGAGAATGGGTCATAGCCAGCAATGCCATTAACAAAAGAAGCAAACTAAACCAAGAGTAACCATACAAAAAGTGTTCTAATATCGAGCGAGGATGTTTGTATCGACTAAGTTCGCTGGGGCGAAATAACTGTTCTAATTTTGAATTAGTCATAGTTGATCGCCAATTATTGGTTTTGATTTGCGAGAAATTTTTGTTGAGAGTGCATCATTAAGTTTAGTATCGGATGTTATCTCATAGTAAGGTAGCCCATTCTGCTCTAATGATTTATGCACATTGTTTGAACTTATTGCCTCCCCAAAACTATTAGCAGTTAGTGTAATGGCTGTCACTTGAACTCCACGGTTATGAAGACTTTTGAGTTCAGTCACCCACTGAGTATTAGTGGAAGGGGTGATGGCAATCACCGTGGAATGTCTTCCAAATTTTGAAGATTGTTCCAAAATTAAATTCTCTATTGCTACTGGTCCTATAGCTTTTGCAAGTGCTAATGACTCTAAAATACGGGTGAAGTGTGAGTTTCCTTTTTCGGGTTTATCTACTTTCATAGAGTCATCAAAAAAAGCGAGACCGACAGATCTATTAGATTGGATAAAATATCGTGCCAGCCCTGCGCAAATCTGCGCAGATATTTCCGCAGTAGAATTTAAGTTGATTCCGGTGTGGTGTGTTTTATTGAAATCGAGGAGAAGCCATATTTCTGAAGAAGGATCTATTTCAAAATCTTTAACAATTACTCGATTCTTTTTTGCAGTGCTTGGCCAATGGATTCTATTGAAGGCATCACCTGGAATGTAGTCTCTTAAACCAAAAATGTTAGGTGTAATGTTATGACTACGTTTTCGGAAATGTCCCTCCCCAGGGAGATTAGAAGAAGGGGTATGGAAATATGTTAATTCAGGAGTATGCGGATAGATAAGTACAGATGACTCACTACCAAAAGTTCTAGAAAACTTGAAAAAACCGAATGGATCAGTAGCAGTAACAGTCAGAGGGCCCAGTGTGTATAAACCTCGTAACAAAGCTTCGGTATTATAAGACCATATGGTAGTTCCTTTAGAAGGAAGGGTAATTGTCCTGTTTGATGTATGAGCGGGAATGGTCGATTGATCTGATAACTCCAGCCAAATTTTTGGAAGTATTGATTTTGAACGGAGAGTGATGAATCCACGTATTGATTGTCCTTGTGCGGCTCGCTGAGTTTCTCGTGATATCTCTACGTCAAGGCTTTTGATCATTGATCTTGTCCATAAGTAGAGTAACGGAATAGCAATTGCAATTATGTAAAAAAGCCTAAATAATAGCCAAAATCCTGTTGATAAACCCAAAAACAAGCATAGAACAGCCAGCGATACAGCTATAGTGGGGCTGGGATACTGTGTACTAATCTGTTTAAGTTTTGATATAGATCTTATTATCATCGCATTGTTAATTACTACCGCGCGCACGATCTCCTGGTACTCGTACACGACCGATTAGTTCATCGATAATTTGAGCATTGTCGATACCTCGTATATGTGCACTGGGATCAATAATTATGCGGTGTCCTAAAGTAGGGAAGGCTAGAATTTTCACATCATCAGGCTGCACAAAATCACGTCCTTCAAGCAAGGCGTATGCTTGAGCTGATCTCATTAAAGCTAAAGATCCTCTTGGTGATGCTCCTAGATAGATATTTTCATGTGACCGGGTGGCATTTACTAAGTCCACAATATACTGTTTCACTAGAGGATCGACATAGATGTTTCTAGTGAATTTTTGTAACTCTTGTATTTCTTCTGGTGTTGTTACAGCAGTAAGACTTTCAAGGGGATGTTGTGATTGCTGAGAGTCCATAATATTAATTTCTTGTGCAGGAGTCGGATAACCTAGATTGATGTGGATCAAAAAACGATCAAGTTGTGCTTCTGGTAGAGGAAAAGTTCCTTCATATTCGATAGGGTTTTGAGTAGCGATTACCATAAAGGGAGTTGGAAGATAGTGAGTATTTCCGTCCACGGTAATCTGATTTTCTTCCATGGCTTCAAGTAAGGCAGATTGTGTCTTTGGAGTTGCCCTATTAACTTCATCAGCTAGGACTATTTCAGAGACTATAGGTCCTGCATGAAATTCGAAATCACCAGTTTGTTGTTTATAAATTGTGACACCAGTGACATCTGAAGGTAGTAGATCTGGTGTAAATTGGATTCTTGAAAATTTACATCCAGTGGATTTTGCTATCGATCTAGCAAGAATTGTTTTACCTACCCCAGGCACATCCTCAATAAGTAAGTGTCCATTACAAAGCAGTGCAATTATCGAGAGTTGGATTTCATGTTCTTTTCCGAGAATTACATTTGTAATATTGTCGATAATCTTTTTGGTCATTAATTTTGTATTATTCAAAAACACCTCACAGTCTACAATTGTATTTTATCAAGATTTATTAACTTGAGTGGTTATTAGGGTAAGTGTAATGTTCAAATCTTCATCGCAACAATACATGTCCAGCCTGAATCACTTAGCGTATCTACAATTTTGAAATTAAGTTGTTTTAATTTTGTTTGTATTTCATGTGTATGTTCATTGATGAAGCCACTTAGTATAGCCAAGCCCTCATTCTTGAGTGCATTTTTAATCAGAACGGTCAAGTCTAGAATAGTATTTGTTGATATATTGGCAATAAGAATATCGGCTAATGATGCCTGTGAAGGAAATTGATCGGGCCAGTGGTTGCCCAATGTTCCTTTTGCCACTTGTATTTTTGAAAGTGTGTGATTTTTTTTTGCGTTTTCAATTGTTACTTGGATGACTTTAGCATCGATATCTAAAGCATATATAGATTTAGCACCAAAAAATATCGCCCCAATGCTAAGTATGCCCGAACCGCATCCGAGATCGATAACAGTGTTTTGTTTTTGTAAGTGTTTCTCTAGAGCAATTAAACAAAGCTGACTAGTTGGATGTTGCCCCGTGCCAAAGGCAGCTCCAGGATCGAGAGTAATTTTCTTTTCGTTTTTACGCGGTTGGTATTTGAGCCATGAAGGGCAAATGACGATATTTTTACCTACATGTTGGATATTGTAATATTTTTTCCATTCATTAGACCAGTCATGATTTTCGATTATGCGATATTGGATACGTGGGATTTTTGCAGATAATGTTAGTTGATTTAACTTTTTCCTAAAATTTATACGTTCCTTGGATGTAAACGGTTTTTCGGTATATGTACGGATTGTTGAAGGTTTATCCAGGTAGGTATAGCCAAAATCAATATCAGTGAGGAGTTCAATTGCAGGTTCAATAGTCATTCCATTTGTACTTATATTAGAAAGGAAGTCACAAATAACTGGGACATCTTTAGGGTTAGCTTGGATTGAAATTTCGAACCAAGAAGATACATTAGCGGTGTTGCTAAGCAAAGCTATCTCTTATCTTTTCGAAAATTGAATTATCTGTAGGTACATCGGGTGTTCCTAGAGATTCTGCAAGCTGATTAAGCAATTTTTTTTGTTCGCTAGATAATTTCCTTGGTGTAATTATATGAGTACGAACAAGTAAATTTCCTCGACCTGACCCTCTTAGATGAGGTACACCTTTCCCTTTTATAACGTGAATTTCACCATGTTGAATACCTGATTTTAGTTTCAGTTCGTGTGGCTCACCATCTATAGTAGGGATTTCAATATTAATTCCCAACGAGGCTTGTGCAATATTAAGAGGTAATTCATAAACTAAATCTTGATCTACTCTGTTAAATAAATCATGTGGTAGAACGTTTAGTTGTATATATAGGTTGCCTGCAGCACCACCGTGTAACCCTGCGCTTCCTTCACCTGCAAGACGAATTTGTTGGCCATCCTCAATACCGGCCGGTATTTTTATAGTTCTATTTACATCGATCCGTTCGGCGCCTTTTCCATTACACTTAACACAAGGGTTAGTGACTACACTGCCGGTGGCATCACAACTAGAACATGAGGCAACATTAACATATTGCCCAAAAAGTGATTGCTGAACGCGGCGAATTTCACCAGTACCATCACAGTTTTTACATGTTGATCGATCTTCACCGTTTAATTGACCATTCCCACGACAATCAGAGCAACGTTCGATACGTTGAAAATTAATCTCTTCCTCTGTTCCAAATATTGCCTTTTCAAAATCAATTGTGATTGATGTTTCTAGGTCTGAACCACGTTGTGGTCCGGATCTCCGTGTGGTGCTACCTCGAAAAAATGCATCAAAAATATCTCCGAACCCCCCCATTGATTCGAAACCGGCAAAACCCTGACCATCATTAGCACTATGCCCATAGCGATCATAGCGTGCTCTTTTTTCTTGATCTGAAAGAATTTCATACGCATTGTTAATTTCTTTAAATCGTGTTTCGGCATCAGCTTCCTTATTGCGGTCAGGATGGTATTCCATAGCTAACCTACGGAAAGATTTTTTAATTTCCTCGGAGGATGCGCTTTGGGCAACACCTAAGACTTCATAGGGGTCAGGTGGACTTGTCATATATTAGGATCTATCTTTTTGGTCATTGTTGGTCTTGTTATATTGAAGTTAAAAATTTGAAATAGTTTAGACTTCGCGAAATTCTCCTTCGATAGTATCTTTTTCTTCACTCGATGAATTTTCTTCGTTAGCGCCATCAATATCATCTACAGAAGAATTTTCAGGACTACTATATAGTGCCTGTCCAATTTCCTGCATTGCGAGAGATAGTTTTTCTGACGACTCTCGAATAACATTGGGATCTTCTTGTGTGAGAGCTTCCTTTACCTCTTCTATCACTGCTTTGACTTTTGCAGCAGCATCGGAATCGATTTTCTCTTCATTTTCTGCAAGCATTTTTTCAGAAGAATAAACTAAAGAGTCTGCTGCATTTCTTCCTTCTACAGCTTCGCGTTTTGCTTGATCTTCTGAAGCAAATTTCTCAGCTTCTTCCCTTAATTGTTCGACTTCTTTGTCATCAAGACCCGAACCTGCCTGAATAGTGACATTTTGCTCTTTTCCAGTAGCATTGTCTTTAGCTGAAACAGTGACAATTCCATTTGCATCAATATCAAAACTAACTTCAATTTGAGGCATACCTCGAGGTGCTGGCAATATCCCATCTAGAATGAATTTTGCTAAAGATTTATTGTCAGTAGCCATGGATCGCTCTCCTTGCAAGACGTGAATCTCCACGGAAGGCTGATTATCTGCTGCTGTTGAAAATACTTGGGATTGACTAGTTGGTATTGTTGTGTTTCTTTCAATTAGTGGTGTCATGACACCTCCAAGTGTTTCAATGCCTAATGTCAGCGGAGTCACATCCAAAAGTAATACATCATTGACATCTCCCTTAAGGACTCCTGCTTGGATTGCTGCTCCTAATGCTACTACTTCATCTGGATTTACGCCTTTGTTAGGTTCTTTTCCAAAAAATTCTTCTACTTTTTGTTGAACTAAAGGCATTCTGGTCATTCCTCCGACAAGAACGATCTCATTAATTTCCGATGCTTTTACTCCTGCATCTTCGAGTGCTTGTTTACAAGGTATAAGGGTTTTTTCTACAAGATCTCCAACTAATTGTTCCAACTGTGCACGTGTAATGTTTGTAACTAGGTGCTTTGGCCCACTTGCATCTGCGGTAATAAAAGGTAGGTTTACTTCAGTTTGTTGCGCCGAAGAAAGTTCAATCTTTGCTTTTTCGGCGGCTTCCTTTAATCTTTGTAGCGCTGTTCGATCTTGTTTTAAATCAACACCTTGGTCTTTAAGGAATTCTGTAACTAAATAATTAATTATTACTTCATCAAAATCATCGCCACCTAGGAATGTATCACCGTTGGTAGCTTGTACTTGAAAGGTGCCTTCACCAAGTTCAAGTATGGATATATCGAATGTACCTCCGCCTAAGTCGTACACCGCTATTATTTCATCTCCCTCTTTGTCAAGTCCGTATGCGAGTGCTGCTGCAGTTGGCTCATTGATAATACGAAGTACTTCTAAACCTGCGATACGTCCAGCATCCCTTGTGGCTTGTCTTTGTGAATCACCAAAGTATGCGGGGACAGTAATAACAGCCTCCGAAACGTCTTGACCTAGATATGCCTCAGCATCTGCTTTAAGTTTTTGTAAAATCATAGCGCTAATCTCAGGAGGGCTATATTCACGATCTCCCATTTTGACGCCTGCGTCTCCATTTGCGAGCTCAACAATTTCAAATCCTGCGACATCCTTGAAGCGTTGTACTTCATCATCGTTGTATTTTCGACCCATCAATCTCTTGACCGAGTAGAGGGTTTGGTCGGGATTTGTAACGGCTTGCCTTTTGGCAACAGTTCCAACTAAGCGTTCCCCATCTTTACCATGTGCAACCACAGAAGGTGTAGTTCTTCCCCCTTCGACATTTGCGATTACTTGAGGTTGCCCAGCTTCCATCCCTGCCATAGCAGAGTTGGTAGTTCCAAGGTCTATTCCTAATACTTGAGTCATAATTTCCCTCCTTATGGGTAAATGGTTAATTAATTTTGAGTTAATTGCGGGTTCGAATTATTCATTGTTTCCATTTCCTACCATCACCATGGACGGTCTTATTACGTTGTCATCAATAATCCACCCTGATTGCATAACTTGGACTACACTACCTTCTTTACCTTCTGCATAACCTATGGCTTCATGGAATTTAGGGTTAAATGGTTGGTTCAGTGCATCAATCTCAATGGCACCAGTAGAGGTTATAACACCACGAAATTTTTCATGAATCAGAGAAATACCGGAGACCCAATCATGTTTTTGGATGTCGGGATCAATAGCTTCAAATGCCCGCGTCAAATCGTCGTAAATAGGCAGAAGGTTAATAATTACAGATGCTGTAGTAAGTCTACGTAATTCTAGTCGACCTTCTTCAGTTCGACGTTCTAAATTGCGATAATCAGCAATTGCTCGCGCATGGGCATCTTCTAGTTCTTTGCATCTCACTAATGCCTGTTCTAGTGCAAGATTTATTTCCTCTTCAGTGCTTTCGTTAACGTCTAAATTTTTTTCGTCCATTAACGTACCTCGTACATTAGTGCGCTCATTAATTCTGCTATATATCTAACCCGTGGAATAGAACGAGGGTAGTCCATACGAGTAGGACCGAGTACTGCCACTGTTCCGTTCGAAATATTATCTCCAAATGAGCTTACAATTATACTCCATTCACGCATTAATTCATCACCGTGTTCCTCTCCAATGAGGACATGCGTTGTCCCAGGTTCTACCTTTGGGGAATGTTCGATCAGCATTCGTAAGTGGTAGGTATCTAAATTTTCGATAGCTTCACGCATTCGATGTACATTAGTAAATTCAGGTTGGTTGAGGACAGTACTTAACCCTTCCAAGTATGTTTCATTTTGTCCTTGCTGATTAATAGATAGTTGGAAAATTGCATCAAGAATTATGCTGTCATCAATTTTGTTATTTATTGAGTTCGATTTTCCATTCTGTTCAGATGTAGGTTGTTTCAAATTTTGGTTCAGATCCTCTGCATATGAGTTCAATTCATTTTGTAAATATGGACGAGATAGGTTGAGTATTTTTTGTCCTATAAAACCATTGTTCATTACAACTACAAGCATTACTGATGTTCCGTTTAACTCTACAAGTTGGACATGTTTAAGAGATGTTGTTTCAGCTGATGGTCTAATTACTATGGCGATTCCACCTACAGTCGTGGAAAGAATAGTAGCTGTAAGACTTAGCCATTGATCAAAGCCACCATTAACTTGGTGGAGTTGGTGTTCAATAGTACGTTTTTCATCAAAGCTGAGAGGTTTTTCATCCATCAAGGATTCAACATAATGTCTGTAACCTTGGTCGGAAGGAATACGACCTGCTGAAGTATAAGGATGTGTAATGTAGCCGTTTTCTTCTAACTGGGCTAATTCATTACGAATAGTTGCACTTGATAAAGGAAGTTCTTGTCGACTTGCAAGCAGTCTCGAACTAACAGGGGTAGCAGACTCTATATATTCGTCTACCACCAACTCTAGTATAGCCTCTTGTCGTTGTGTTAACACGTTTCTCCTTATTAGCACTCTTACATGGAGAGTGCTAACCACAATATATATTCTAAATCCATGCTTTTTGACGGTCAATTTAGTATATCTACAAATTTTAGCACTCTCATTATGAGAGTGCTAAAAGTACCAGAAATTTTGATTATGATATTCAATAACTAATTTTGTTTAATTTATTGGTGTGTTAATTGCTTGATTTTACTATGTTTATTCGAAGACAATGGTTTGGTTTACATTAGAGAGCTTTATGACATTTTTTGCAAAAATTGCTGCAACCGGCGCGTATCTACCAGAGAAGGTGCTAACTAATTTCGACTTAGAGCAATTAGTTGACACTAATGATATGTGGATTCGTGAAAGAACTGGTATACATACTCGTCACATTGCTGCACCAAGTGAAAGTTCAAGTTCATTAGGGATTCAAGCAGCTATACGTACATTGGATGTTGCAGGGGTAGATGGCGAAGAAATTGATTTGGTTTTAGTTGGAACTTGTACACCTGATGGAATGTTTCCTTCGGTAGCCAGTCGTATTCAAAATGCTGTGGGAGCTGTCAACGCTGGAGCTTTTGATGTTAATGCAGCATGCACAGGTTATTTATCTGCACTTTCTACTGCAACTCAGTTTATTGAAAATGGGTCAGCAAAAAAAGTTTTGGTAGTTGGGGCAGAAACATTATCCAGAATTGTAGATTGGTCCGATCGGACTACCTGTGTTTTGTTTGGTGATGGTGCAGGTGCGACGCTTTTAGAAGCCTCTTCAAAAAAAGATTTTGGTTCGATTCGATCTTATGTCTTAAGATCGGATGGTGGACAAGCGGATGCGTTATTTGCAGGTGGTCCTGGCGCACCCACCGAACACCCGCTTACAAAAGAAGCACATATCATGATGGACGGGCGTGCTGTATTTAGAGCTGCAGTTGAAGAAATGAGTAAAGCCTCATTGACTGCTATACACAACGCAGGACTTTCAATAGATGATATTGACTTATTAGTGCCTCATCAGGCGAATGAAAGAATAATACGTGCTCTTGCGAGGAATCTTAATTTTTCCATGGATAAAGTTTTTATGAATGTTGAAAAATATGGCAATACTTCTAGTGCAACGATTCCAATTGCTTTACATGAAGCTAATGCTGAAGGTCTCATAAAACCAGGTGATTATGTTCTTATGACCGTTATTGGTGGAGGTTTAGCTTGGGGAGCAATGGTTGTTCAATGGAGTGATTATTGTGCAAGCTGATTAATAAGTGGATAAATCTTTTTATGACAAATTCAGTTAGTGCAGAAGGTTCTTTAAATCGTCGGGTTGTAATCACAGGTTGTGGAGTTGTTTGTTCGTTAGGACAAAGTTCATCGGCAGTTTGGGAGGCAATTGAAAATAATCTTTCAGGAGTTAAGTTAATTTCACAACTTAATACTTCAAAATACAAAACAAAAATTGCTGCCGAGATAGACAATCTTGATTTTTTGGGTAAAAGATTCAAGCAAGAATACTGGAATAGTTTAGATAAAATAGCACAATTTACCGTTAGTGCAGGGCTTAGTGCATTTGAAGATGCCTCATTAAATTTTACACCTGAGAATGCCAGTGAAGTTGCCGTTGTTCTTGCCTCACAGTGGCAAGAACATAATTCACAATCTCAACCTGCAGAAACTTTAGCAGGATTACTAGGGATAACAGGTAAGGTTTTGCAACTTAATGCGCATTCTGCAGGCGGAGTTATTGCTATAAGTGAAGCGGCTGAAATGATAAGACGTGGTGATGCTTTGGTTGCTTTCGCAGGTGGCGCAGAAGATCCAATCAACTCTAGTACCTTATCTTTTTATGAGAATAATACTGATTTGTCTGTAAATAATGAAGCCCCAACTGAAGCTTCACGACCCCTGGATTTAAACAGAGATGGATTCGTTCTTGCTGAAGGTGCTGCGATTATTGTTTTGGAAGATTTAGAAGTTGCACAGACTCGGGGTGCAAATATTCTTGCCGAACTGGAAGGAAGTAGTTATAGCTTTTCACCAGGTGTGAGTGGGATACCAAAATTATCAGTTTCCCAAATTGCAAGATCGATTCAGGCTGCTGTTGAGAAAAGTGGGCGTATTCGTTCAGAAATAGATGTGGTTTATATGCATGCTTCAGGTAGCCCAGAAGAGGATATATTAGAAGCAAAAGGTATACAAAGTGTTTTTGGTGCAGCTACGAGACATCATATGTATACACCAGCACTAAAAGGCCATACAGGTAATATGTTTAGCGCTTCAGGGCCGTTAGGCGTAATTGTATTAACGGAAGCAATGAAAAGAGGGAAGATTCCATCGACTTTAAATCTTGTTGATGAAGATCCAGCTATAGATTTGGATGCCAATAAATCTTTAGTGAAAGACGATATAATTTCTGTGTGTATTGTGAATGCAATAGGTGGCCCTCATAATGCAACATTGGTTATTTCTCATCCAAGGGTAATGCGTAATTACTAACCTGGATTTTTATAAAATGATATTGTTTAAATAAAATTTGCAAAAGTTTGGAGCTGGTTTTGGATATTACTTGGTTAGGTTATTCAGCTATGCGATTACGTACTCGTAATGCAGCGATAGTGATAGATCCCACAGATAAATCTTCAGGTGTTGATATGGCACGTCCGACAGGCGATATAGTCCTTATTAGTCGTGATCATATACATCATAATTTTGTAAATGGTGTTAAAGGTACGCCATTTGTAGTAAGTGGTCCTGGTGAATACGAAGTGGGAGGAGTACAAATTCAAGGTATACGTTCAAGATGGGTTACATCACAAGAGGACTTACCTGAACCAACTACACTCTATATATTACAAGCAGAAGATATGAAAGTTGTTTACTTGGGTGGATTGAATGAGAATCCCGATCCTAGGCAAATTCAAGTTTGTTCGAATGCGGATATTTTGATTGTTCCAATTGCATTGACTGATGGTTTAAATCCTCAAGATAGTGCGCGAATTGCAAGATCACTTGAACCAAAAATAGTAATTCCTGTTGGTTATCCTGATGAGCAAAAAAAGAAAGATAACGCACTGTTATCGTTCATAGGTGAAATGGGAGTAGATGTTGAAGAGGCCGTACAACGTTTGAATTTGCAACGTCGAAGTATCGGAGATAAAAATCGGATTGCACTCCTACACTCCAGAGGGTAATTGAGTTATTGGTTTAAGAAAGCAAGTGGGTCAATAACTTGATTGTTGTGGCGTATTTCGAAATGCAGATGTGGTCCTGTAGATCGTCCAGTATTACCTGAATATCCGATTACTTCACCTTGTTCTACCCAAGCACCACTTTGGATTCGTTCCGGCCAACTGCTTAAGTGAGCATAATAAGATTCGTAGCCATCTCCGTGATCTATAATTACATAGTATCCGTAAGATACCAAAGGATCACCACCAACAAATTGCACGACACCTGGTTTGGTAGCGACTATAGGGGTATTTTGCAGTAATCCAATATCCATGCCTAATGGATGCCAAGCACTAAAATAAGAAGTAATTGGGCCCATCGCTGGCCAAAACCAAAGCCCACTCTGTTCAGGTATGACACCAGGTATAGGCCTTATAGTTGATGCGGGTGTTATTTTTTTGCCACCAGGTGCAAAAATCATAGTGTCCCGCATTAACGAGTCAGGATTTGACAATTTGTTGGCGGAGAAAGTTAGAATGTCTTCAATTGTTGCATTATAACGTTCAGCTATTTCTGAAACAGTATCATCTGCTCGAACAGCATGAATGATGCCCTCGACCCAAGGAACGATAAGCTTATCACCTGGTGTTAATTCATTTGGATCGTGTACGTGTATATTGTTCCAAACAATATACTTGCTGTGGATGCCTTGTTTTTCTGCAATTGAACTTATGGTGTCTCCAGATTTGACTGAGTAATTTAGATACATTGCTATTCGCGAGTTTGAAAAATTATCAATACTAGTAGCTGATACCTCCGATTGAGAAGATATAGCTTGTTCACTATGGCTATGACTATGTCCAATTAGTGAGTTTGCGTCTAGGGAGGGGTTGATTTCTATATTCATTGTAGTATCAGGAGTGTTGATTAGAGGATTTATGAATGGAGGTGCGGTGCTTATTACACTCGTGAAACCAAGTGGATTGACTAAGATTGAAGGAGAGTTTGTGTTTGTAGGCTTCATAATAGGAGATAGTCCAGTGATCACTAAAAGGATTAGAAAAAAAATCATTATTGTTGAATGAACAATAAAAAAATTAGACAATCTACTACTGTAGACAGAGTATTTAGCCCGCCTTTCTTTTTCCCATGGCGAAAAATGCTTTCTTGGCTGAATTGTTCCTTGGATTGTATACCCCGCTGTTAAAAATCCTAAGTAGTAAAATATCCTGTGATCATACGATGCAACGAATCAAAAAAATAGTAAAACCTTCTGCGCTAGGCAGGGATAATGTGCATATTTTTGTAGATCTTGGTTAGAGCAAATTGATCTAGGTAGGTTAATCTTGTACTTGTGCTTGTGCCATTGACTTCATTGAGGCTAAGAATTCCTCATTGGATGATGTTTTTGGTAGTTGATTGATCATTATTTCAGCCATACTTCCACCATCACCTTCTATCCAAGCAGCCATTCTCCGCATTAACCAGACTTGTTGTAGTTCTTCTTCTTCGTAAAGTAGGTCATCTCTTCTTGTGCTTGATCCTACAACATCTATAGCAGGGTACATTCTTTTTTCCGCCAATTTTCGAACAAGTCTCAATTCCATATTACCAGTTCCCTTAAATTCTTCGAAAATGACATCATCCATGCGTGATCCGGTTTCTATTAGGCAGGTAGCAATGATAGTTAGAGATCCACCCTCTTCAATATTTCTTGCTGCTCCAAAAAATCTTTTTGAAGGGTACAGAGCGATAGGATCGACACCACCAGAGAGTGTTCTACCACTAGTAGGCATTGCGGTGTTATATGCTCTTGTTAATCTAGTAATCGAATCCATTAAGATTACGACATCAGTACCACCTTCGACTAATCGCTTAGCACGTTCAAGAGCAGCTTCCGTTACTCGAGTATGATCTTCAGCTGGATCATCAAAAGTCGAGGCAATAACTTCTCCAGTAACCGATCTTTTCATATCAGTTACTTCTTCGGGTCGTTCTCCTATAAGAAGTATCATAAGGTGTACATCAGGGTAATTATTAGTAATTCCATGTGCTATGGATTTCAGGAGAAGTGTTTTACCAGCTTTAGGGGGAGAAACAATTAGTCCTCGTTGCCCACGACCAATAGGTGAAACAAGATCAACCATTCTTTGACTTAATTCTTCCTCAATGACAAATGTCCCTTCCTTTTGTGTATTGGCTGTGCCCGATCCAAACAAACGTAGCATTTCATTAGGAAAAACAGCAGTTAAAGAATCAAATTCAGGTCTGCGTTTAGCAGCTTCTGGATCGATGCCATTAACGGTTTCAACTTTACGAAGTCCGTAGTATTTTTCGGAATCTTTTGGTTGACGTACCTGTCCACTTACATAGTCACCAGATCTTAGTCCAAATCTACGAACTTGGGATTGTGAGACATATACGTCGTTTGGTCCCGGTCTCAATCGTTCCCCTCTTAAAAACCCAAAGCCATCGTCAACAACATTTAAGATTCCACCCGAGAAGATACTTCCATTCTTAAGTGCTTGTTTTTGTAGTATTCGATAGATTAATTCTTGTCGAGGTAGTCCATCAGCATTTTCCACCTCGAAACCATTAGCTACATCTATGAGTGGTTCACGTAACATTGCGTCAAGTTCTGAGATATTTACCGAAGGGACGTCAGGATCGGTTGGGGGTAATTGATCTTCTTCACGATCCCAATCTCTAGGTGGGCGTGTTGGTCTACCTCGACGCCTTCGTCGTCCATCGGTTCTTTGTTCCGTAGGGTTTTCACGCCCACGCTGAGTACTTGTCATATGTACCTTATGAATATTTTTGATGAGAACTGTTACCGGTTAGTAACGGCGTAATTCTAACTAGGGTTTTGCAATTCTACAAGTGTTATTTCAAATATTCTTAATATTTTTTTCTTTTATACTGGTGAATATTGTTTTGCATCAGTTAAAAACAGATCAATTCCTTTATCTGTAAGTGGATGATTTATCATGTTAAACAGCACATTTGGAGGTATTGTCGCGATATGAGATCCTGATAATGCAGCCTCAATTACATCTCTAGGATTGCGAATACTCGCTGTTAATACTTCAGTATCTAATTTGAATTGGTTAAAGATGTCTGAAATTTCTCGAATTATTTCCATTCCATCATGTCCAGCATCATTTAGTCGACCTATAAAAGGTGATACATAAGTTGAACCTGCTTTCGCAGCTAATAGTGCTTGATTTGCAGAAAAAATTAAGGTTGTATTTACCTTTATTCCTTTTGAGGATATGTGACTGGTTGCCGCTAATCCTGCTTCAGTTAGTGGTATTTTAACCACAATATTTTTATGCCATTCTGCAATTCTAAAAGCTTCAGCGATTAGATCTTCAGTGGTTTCGGAGATGCATTCAGCTGAGATAGGGCCATCAACAATTTCTGCAATTTCGAGTACTCGGTCTTTATATTCTACTCCCTCTTTTGCTAAAAGAGATGGATTTGTTGTGATGCCATCTAACACTCCCATTGCTGCACCACGTTTAATGTCTTCAATATTTGCTGTATCTAAAAAAAGTTTCATATTTTCTCCTAACTAAAAGGTTTAAAAATAGGGATTATGGTAATTAATAACGTGCTAATAATAATTAATGTGCCGAATACCAGTGGAGCGTTATCAGCTAAGGCATCATCTAATTCTTGAGTTGTAGTTCCTCTCTTTTCTGCTTGGAGTGCTAGATAATGAACCCTGCGTAATCCAATTCCAAATAAAGGCAGAAGAATGAAAATTTGTATGATCCAAATCAATCCAGTAATTAATAACCAACCAGAAGTTATAACATTTAACCCGTCTACTCCTGCATATAAATATCCAGTAATGCCAGATGATATAACTCCAGGTAATAGCCAATAAGAGTAATTTTTACTAGATGCAGATAAGGTGATCGAACGCAATTTTAAATTATCTTGTGCCCATGCTCCATAGATTGGAATTATCGTGTTTCCAATTCCAGCTATCATCCAGAAGATTGCTAAAAAATGTATTAATCTTATGAAAGTCACGATATTTCTCAATAATTTGTTGATTTAGGGATAGTTTGTTTTATGTTCGGTTTTTTAGTTTTAGCGTCTGTATTTTTTTGGTAGTTAATTGCTGCTGTAATTAATCCCAGGAATAGTGGATTAGGACGGTTGGGCCTACTCGTGAATTCAGGATGAAACTGTGCTGCTACCATCCAGGGATGATCTTTCAGTTCTACTATTTCTACTAACTTACTATCCTCTAGCCATCCTGAAACTATGAGGCCATGTTTCTCAAGCTGAGGAAGGAAAGTATTGTTTACTTCGTAACGATGACGGTGTCGTTCACGAATTATTTTTTCATTATATGCTTTTGCTGTTTTAGTATTGGGTACGATTTTACAGTTGTACCCACCTAATCGCATGGTACCACCCATGTCGTGAATACCTTGTTGTTCAGACAACAAAGAAATCACAGGGAAAGGAGTTTTTGGATCTGCTTCTGTTGTGTTAGCTTCAGGCATTCCGGCAACATTACGTGCAAATTCGATTACCAACATTTGTAGACCTAGACAGTCCCCAAGATAAGGTATTGAATTTTCTCTTGCATAGCGGACAGCTTCAATTTTTCCCTCTAAGCCACGATCACCGAACCCGGGGCATAAGAGAATACCGTCTACTTGTCCGATAATATTATCTGCACTATCGTTTTCTAATTCTTCTGAATGGATCCACTTGAGATTGAGTGCGATACCTTCGTGTACGGCAGCGTGTACGAGTGCTTCCTTAATTGACAAGTAAGCATCATGCAATTCAACATATTTACCAACAATAGCTATTTCAATTTCACCGGAAGGATTATTGAGACGTTCAACAAAGGCACGCCAAACGTTCAGATCAGGGATTTTTTCATTAATGTCAAGGTGTTTCGCAACGATTTTACCTAATCCTAGATTTTCTAAAATTAATGGAACTTCATATATTGAATCAGCTGTCTGTAGTGGTATCACAGCATCACGTTGGACGTTACAAAATAGTGACATTTTTTCACGTAATGCCTCAGGTACAGTTTGATCTGCCCTGGCTACGATTACATTAGGTTGAATTCCAAAAGATCTTAATTCACGAACAGAATGTTGTGTAGGTTTGGTCTTTATTTCATCCGTTGATCCAATTCGAGGTAGGAGGGTGACATGAATAGAAAGCGTGTCATTCGGATTACCTTCGTAGCGCATTTGACTAATTGCTTCTAGGAATGGCTGACTTTCCATATCACCTACAGTGCCGCCTACTTCAACTAGAATAATCTCCGCTTGTGAATAGAATCCTGCATTTCGAATACGTCGCTTAATTTCATTGGTCACGTGTGGGATTGCTTGGATTGTTCCACCTAGGTAATCGCCACGACGTTCTTTGCGGATAACCTCTTCGTATACCTGACCACTTGAAGAAGAATTTGCTTGAGTAAGGTCTTGATCTAAGAATCGCTCATAATGTCCTAAATCAAGATCAGTTTCCGCCCCATCATCGGTTACAAAGACTTCACCATGTTGATAAGGTGACATGGTTCCAGGATCGACATTGATGTAGGGATCTAATTTGAGGATAGATACTTCGAGTCCCCGTGATTTAAGAATACGAGCCAACGAGGCACTAACTATGCCCTTACCAACTGAGCTTACAACGCCTCCTGTAATGAAGACATATTTCGCCATTGATCTCCTTGAAGTTTGAGGAGCAAGCTGTTCAAAGACAGTTTACGCATCCATATACTACATGTCGAATAATTATTTAAATTCCTAAGGCATCGGCCACATCTGTTAGACCAAGTGAAATTAGTAAATTACGATCAGGTGCACTAGTTTCTTGATCCCATCCAGCCTCATCCCACCATTCGCGTTTCATTGTTTCTAGGTCGATGGTGAACCCTTCGTGAGGGCCTGATTGTTGAGGTGGATTACCAAGTAATCTTCCTGGAATTTTTCGAGCTCCAGGATTGTTACCATGTTTTACAGCAAAAGCCATACGTAAGTTAGCTATTCGTTCTCCAACTTGGTCTAACTCTTCGAAAGTAGTATTCCAGCCAGTAACTAAATTAATCCAATCAGGGATTCGATTTGTAGGCGCCATCGTGTATACGAAATAGCACATGCCAGCCGAGTTCGTGATGTGAGCTTGTTCATGTGCTTTTTTATGAAGCTGACCTCTTCCGTTGAATTGATTTTTATCAGCTGGTGGTTCAGGCATAGTTGGAAATTTTGAACTTTTACCTGGAGACCAGTTGGTATGTCTGGCAGGTGTAGGATCAAGCGCATATGAAGCTGCAAATCCAATCTCTTTTTTAGGATCATGCATAGGGGGTTCTTCGCCATCTATTGCGGTTAGGAATTCTTCAGCTTCAGAGCCGATACGCTGAGCTGCAATTGTTGAACCATCTGCGAGTAGATCGCCGATGCCTTGTTCACGTCTGCCAATCTTATGGAGTATCTCTAACACACTGGTAGCGTTTCCCCAGGTCAATTCTATCCCGTCTGTATCTTCTTTGGTTAAGAGGCCGTTTTCATAGCACTCGGTCGCGAAAGAGATAGTAGCGCCTGCAGATATAGTATCCAGGCCATATTCATTACACCAATGGTTGATGGCTATCATTGCATCAGTATTGTTGACCCCATTCATTACACCAAAAGCACCTAAAGTTTCATATTCTGGTCGGTGTGTATGTTTAGGAAATGCAAATTCTCCACGATCACTCCCGTCAACTGACTCTGCTCCGCATGCAACAGGGCAATGCCAGCAGGCATATTTTTTTTCCATACTTTCATTGAAGTTTGGCCCATTCATTCCTGACATATCCATGGAGTCAACAAGGTTAATTATTCCAACACCACCCCAATTAAGTACTGGAGCATCACCATTGATTGCAGAGTTGGCAGTTATTCCAGTGGTTCCGAAAGTGGTAAAAAACTCTTTTGATTTTTTATTGAATTCACCAAGACTTTCTTTAACTGCAAGGATAACCTCTTTATTTTGTGCCATAATTTTTTTGGTGGGTTTTACTACGATCGCTTTAAGTTTCTTCGATCCCATTACAGCGCCAACTCCTGAACGTGCAGCAAGTCGCCCACGTTCATTAGCAACTCCTGCCATGGTACTTAAATTTTCACCGGCAGGACCGATCAGTGCAACACTAATTTTTTTGCCTAATTCTTCTTTAAAGCGATCTTCAACTTCAATAGCTAATCCACCCCAATAACTTGAAGCATCACGTAATTCGAGGGTGTCGTCGTCAATGTATAAGTAGACTGGATGTTTAGATTGTCCACTGAAAAGAATGCCATCGTAACCTACAAATTTGAGCATAGGCCCAAAATCACCTCCACAATTCGCATCTCCCCATCCACCATTTTTTGGTGATTTTGTAACTACTTGGAATCGCTGACCAAATAAAGGTGTGCCAGTCATTAAGCCAGGAAAAAAACCAAGAATATTATCGGGCCCTAGTGGATCAGCATCAGCAGGAATTCGTTCGAAAAGGAGGCGTGCACCAAGACCGCTGCCTCCAAGAAGATCTCTATATGCTTTTTCTTCTATTATCTCAGTCTCTATTTCTTTAGTAGTAAGGTTGACATTAAGTATTCGCCCATTAAAAGCTATGTTTTCCATAAAAATTCCTTCGAATATTGTTGTTTGATACTATCATTTTCACCACATGTAGGTTGGATTATATATTCTTTTTATGGATGTTTGTAATTTTTATTCTCTGAGAATTTTTGAAGGTGGTTATATTTATGTTTTCGATTCGTAGTATCTTGTCGCTTTCCTGTGATGATGTTGAAAGCGTTAATCAATCTATTCATTCTAATGCTGATGTAATACAAATTGACCTGAATGGAGATGTTATCTCTAACTCTTCAGGTGGTGAATTGAGGTCGAGGCTGAAAGTTATTTTTGATGAAGGTCGACTTCTATTGATAAAACTTAATGTTGATAGTTTGAAATATTTAAATACTGACATATCTAATATTTGTTCTGATTACTTTGTCGGTCTGGTTGTAGACGGAGTTGAAGCTCCTCAAGATATTCGTGACGCAGATGTTGCTTTGCGGAAATATGAAGGAGATCAGAACCTACAGCCAGGATTTTTAGCCTTATTCCCCGAAATTAGCTCAGTGGAAGGTTTGGTTAGGTTAAGTGATATCTTAGAATCTGTTGATCGAATCGGTGCGGTATTTGTTAATTGCTCCCAGATTACAACTGATTTTGGGGATAAAAAAGATACATTAGATTTAAATAATTACATTTTATTTCGTTCAGCCTTTGAAACTAGGGCAAAAAGGATTCCATGGGTCTTGGCAGAATATGGAAAAAATATCCAGTCAAAAATGATATCAACTGCATATAATGCAGATGCTTTTGGAGTTGTTGTAACTTCTGAAGCACAAGTTTTAGGTATCAACTCACTTTTCACACCTAGCACTTTTGATACTGAAAAAGCCCAAAAAATTGTAAATGATTTTGAAAAAGTGCAAAATCAACAAGTTCCTGAGCTGAATGTAAAACTTAACTTAGGCAAAATAGTATTAAGAAGGGCTTATTGGTTACTTGAACAGGCGCGATTGATATCGAAAAGAAAGAAAATGTAATTTGTATTAGACTAATACACTAAGGAATTAATATGCCAGCAGTAGTTATAATAGGTGGACAATGGGGCGATGAAGGTAAGGGAAGAGTTGTTGATTTTCATGCACGTTATTGCTCTTTGATTGCTCGATATTCTGCTGGTACCAATGCTGGTCATACAGTTATTAATGATCTAGGTAAGTTCGCTCTGCATCTTGTTCCAGCTGGGATATTTTACGGAGATAAAACTTGCTTGATAGGCAATGGCGTTGTAATTGATCCCGACAAACTATTGAAAGAAATTGCAATGTTAAGTGAACGTGGTGTAGATACTTCGAACTTATTGATTAGCGATCGTGCGCATGTAATTATGCCTTGGCATCAAGTGATAGATAGTGCTGATGAAGAATTAAGAGGTTCGCAGGCTATTGGGACTACTGGTACAGGAACTGGTCCTGCATTTCATGACAAAGTTTCGAGGATTGGTATTAGAGTAGCTGATCTTATTAATAAAGATAAATTTCCGGAACGACTTGAAGAAGTGCTTAACTATAAAAATAAAGTTATAGAGAAACTTTACGATCGTGAAAGTTTAAATTTTACATCTATCTTAGAACAATATTCAGCACTTGCCGATAGGTTGAGGCCGTATGTGACAGATACTACGTCTGTTGTTCAAGAATCTCATGAACGAGGAGAAATGATTTTACTCGAAGGTGCGCAGGGATCGTTGTTAGATCTGGATTCAGGTACATATCCATATGTGACCTCTTCGGTTCCAGCTTCTGTTGCTGCAGGTGCAGCTATTGGTATTGGATTGGGTCCTACAGCGATAGAACGCGTTGTTGGAGTTTACAAAGCTTATCAAACTAGAGTTGGTTACGGAGCCATGCCAACAGAGTTATTTGATGAAAATGCTGAGAAATTACGTGAAGGTGGAGGTGGAGTACCTGGAACGAGTGAATATGGCACTACAACTGGTCGTGCGCGAAGATGTGGTTGGTTTGATGGTGTGCTTGCTGGCTACACTTCAAGATTAAATGGTGTTACATCTGTAGCATTAACTCGCTTGGATTCGCTGACTGGATTTTCTAGTGTAAAGATATGTGTAGCATATGAATTAAATGGTAAGCGTGTCACTGCCCTACCTGCAGAGGTAAATGAAGCCTCAAATTTAGTGCCTATTTATGAAGAAATGCCCGGATGGTCAGAAGATGTTTCATCTGTAAGAAATATAAATGATTTGCCACGAGAAGCTATACAGTATGTTCGACGAATAGAACAATTGGTTGGTGCGCCAATAGACATGATTTCTGTAGGGCCAGAACGCGATCAGGCAATAGTTACTAGAGATATATTTGGTGGCAATCTTTAGTGATTTAGGAGTGCATTGATGGAAAACATCATATTGTTTCTGCATGTTGCCAATGCAGCTATTTTTGTTGGACCGCAATTACTTTTATTTTTTGCAGTGATGCCAGCGACATGGATGATCGATGATGAGCGACTGCGTCGTGATGTTACTTTAGTTATTTCTAGACGGTTTGGGAAAATAGCCGTATTCGCTCTTTTGACGTTATTAATAACCGGTTTATACCAATTTTATTATATAGTGCCTGACACAGTATCAAACGATATAACGAGTTATAACTTTGGTCGTATCTTCATGTTAAAAATGACGTTATTTGTTGTTGCGATTGGATTGGTGATTTTCCACGTAATTTTAGGTAAAAAAATCGGTAAGCTAGTAGATGCGTTAGTTGAAGGTGAAGATAATAGCTTTGAATTATCAGATACGAGAAGAAAATCATTTATGTGGTCTGCTGTCTTATTATTTATTTCTTTTTGTATCCTTGCGCTTGGGGTTTTATTGGGTAATCCTAAGTTTTCATATGTTATTAGCTAAGTAAGTTGTTTATAGATCAAATTTTATGGATAAAAAACAAAGCTACAATGCTCTTCAATCGAATTCATTTGAAAGAAAATATCTAAATAGTTTCTCTAATGATGGGTGTCCTTTGTTTAGTGAAAGACTTGAAGAGCATTTAGTTGCCGTTAGTCGTGGAGAATCTCCAGCAACAGGTAGATTTTGTGGTTTTTGTTTTACCCCTACAGGACCTGATACTAAAGTATGCAGTCATTGCCAGAACAATTTTCTGTCAGATAAAAAAACAGTTGAAATTGTTCCTTCACTAGTGACAGAAATTCTTAGAGAACAAAGAAAAATTGAAGCTAGGTTTGTTAATGGGTTTGCTTATTTAGGAGTATTACTTGCTGTTTTAGGTGGGTTGGCTGTAGTACTTGGTATTCCTTATTTACGTGATCATTTAATCCCTGCAACAATTGTATATGCATTGATTTTGTTGGTCGGTGTTAGGATTTTGGCAGGTATCTTAGGTGGCTATTTTGGTGACAACATAGGTTACAATCGTGCTCGAAAAAAAACGGTCCAGTCTTGGGAAGAATTGAAAGTTACTATAGGTTGAAGCTCATACAGGTAAGTCTATCTTTTGTTTACCTAATTCATTTTCAATGAGAATGCCATTCTGATTTGAAATTTGTATAAGTGGCATACGTGTAGGTCCAATGGAAAAACCAATTTTATCGAGCGCATATTTCAATGGTGTAGGGCTAGTTTCTGAAAAAAGAAGATCGTACAAAGGCATAATTTTGTTATTAATATTTGTAGCTTCTGATAAGTGTCCATTAGTTTGGAAGTCGATCATTTCACTAATTTGAGTTCCGACTAAATGTGAAGCTACGGAAACAATACCGACTCCTCCAATTTGCATGATAGGAAGAGTATCTGAATCATTCCCTGACCAGACATCAAAATCATTTGGTGCATTGTCGATAATTGTTTTAATCTGACTTAAATCTCCACTAGCTTCCTTAATTCCAATGATATTTGGTATTTTTGCCAATTCTAACGTGGTCGTAGCATCCATATTCAAGGCAGTTCTAGAAGGAACATTATATAAAAGACAGGGTAAGGATGTTGCTTTTGCAATTGCAGTAAAGTGTGCAATTAATCCTTGTTGGGTAGGTTTGTTATACGCTGGTACAGTCAATAATAAACCATCTAAATCCGCTCTCTCTGCTTCTTGGCATAAGTTAATTGATTCTGCGGTATTATTATTTGTAGCTCCGGCAATAACAGGTATTGATTTACCCACAGCATTTTTGGTGGCTTTCCAGATTTCTATTTGCTCGACTGAACTAAGTGTAGGACTTTCTCCTGTTGTACCCGTAGAGACAATTGATTCTGTCCCAGATTGAACTAACTTTTGTGCCAGATTTTTGGTGGTATCAAGATCTATGTCACCATTAGGTTTCATGGGGGATGCCATTGCCGTAATTAAGCGTCCAAAACTATGCATTGTTACCTCGTAACAAGTTACGTGCTATTAACTCTTCAGCAATTTGTATCGCATTGGTTGCAGCACCTTTTCGTAGATTATCACTGACACACCAAAATACAATACCTCTATTGTCACTTACCGTTTCATCTCTTCTAAGCCTTCCAATATGAGTAAGATCATTTCCTTCAGCAGTTAAGGGTGTGGGGTATTCGTTAGGTGAATCACTGATCCAAATTCCATCTTGTTGAGAAAGTGTAGAAAAAATTTCCTGAAGATCCACAGGGTCCTTAAATTCTACATGTATTGTTTCGGCATGACCTATCATTGTAGGTACACGAACACATGTTGCCGTAAGAGGCAGATCGGGTAAATGTAAAATTTTACGAGTTTCATTACGCATTTTAAGCTCTTCTTTAGTGAAGTTGCCTTCATCAAAGTCATCGACCTGTGGGAGTACATTCATAGCTATCTGTTGGGGGTAAACGATTGGTTGTGGGATAGGTTTTTCTTGAGCTAATGCTTTGATTTGTTCTCTTAATTCCAAAGCAGCAGCAGAGCCACTTCCTGTAACGGCTTGATAAGTGGATGCTATTACTTTTGTTGGTTCTGATATAGATCTCATAGAATGTAATGCGAGTGCAAGAGGAGTCGTTGTACAGTTTGGTATTGAAATTATGCCTTCATGCCAACTTAAGTCGATTGCATTTACTTCTGGGACTACAAGGGGGACCGTTCTGTCCATGCGGAAGGCAGAGCCATCATCGATCATTACAGAGCCCATTTCCCTAATAATGGGACCCCATTTTTTTGAAGCCTCAGAGGTTGCAGAACAAAATACAATATCTGAATTTGAAAGTGATGCCTCACTTACTTCTTCGACGGTAATATCTTTGTTTCTAAACTTCAGTGTTTTCCCAGCAGATCTTGCAGTTGCTAGTAGTTTTAGATTTTGTATAGGAAAATTTCTTTCTTCTGCGACGCGAAGAAAAACATCTCCTACTGCTCCAGTGGCTCCTATAATGGCTATATTTGGCAAGAGATTCCCCTTTTCATGGTTGTGAAGTAATGTTTATTTTAGTCCGAATAATGAATCGAGCCCATTAAAAAATATGTCTTGTTTTACGACTTCTCGAACTGACATAAGCACTCCTGGCATAAATGAATCGAGACCTGTTGAGTCATGTCGCAGACTTAAAGTTTGACCGTCACTTCCAAAGATTACTTCTTGATGAGCAACCAACCCAGGCAACCTTATTGAATGAATTGGGACTCCATTCAATAGTCCTCCTCGAGTATTTTCAATATGAGTGATGTCTGGGATATTATTAATAAAATCGCTGCCTCTCGTTTCACGCATTTTTTCAGCAGTGGTTAAAGCAGTACCACTGGGTGCATCAACTTTTTTTTCATGATGCAATTCAATAATTTCAGCAGTATCAAAATACTTAGAGGCTAATTGAGAGAAATGCATAAGCATTACAGCTCCAATTGCAAAATTAGACGCAACAACCCCCCCAAGTCTTTTCTTTGATAGTTCTTTTTTAAGGTTTGAAAGTGTATCAACGTCTAGACCGCTAGTGCCGATTACTGGACGTACGTTATGATTTAATACCGCCTTTATTAATCTGGGTATTGCTTCTGTATTTGTAAAATCGACTACTACATCAGGCTTAACTAATTCAAAAAGTTGATCAGCATCGTTGTGCGTTGTTATTTCGTCAGGGATATCAAAGTTGAGCGCTATAGGATCAACTACTCCAACCACCTCCATATCCTCTGCAGAAGTGATTGCATTATAAACTGTAGAGCCCATTCTACCCGTTCCACTAATTGCGACACGTATCATTTTTCCTCCAGCCAATAGGATAGTACTAGCATTGACTAATCATTTTCTGCATCAGAATCTTCAGCGAATACTCCGAATTCTTCACCTTTCCAAACAGTAACTATAAAATCTTCTCGTTCAGGATCTGCAGAGAGTACTAATCGTTCATCAATCTCGCTAATTAATTCTTCTATCGCGTTGTCATCTATTGACGAATGCACAGATAACGTTGCGTGTGTTTTACCTGATGTGAAATGTAGGTCTACCCTACCTAGTGAGTAATCATTATTTTCGATTGTCCATTGTTCTGAATGAGATGTTCGTGCTTCACGCTCGAAAAAGTACTGACTCATAGAACCCCCTTAGGATTTGTAATAATCTTACTAAACTAAAATAAGATTATTACGATGAATAATTTCAATTGAATGGGCATAGCCTAATATTTTTGAAATATCATCAGAATGTTTACCTGCTATTTTTTCAATTTCATCCAGATCATAGTTTACGATACCTGTAGCTATGTGTGCGTTAGAATCTGAATAAATTTCAACAACTGAACCTCGTAAAAAATTACCTTCAGCACTTAATACTCCTGCTGCGAGTAGTGAGGTGCCAGAGTTTCGCAATGCTGTCACTGCACCGTCATCTATGATTATGTGACCTTGAACTTGTAGTCCTGACATAAGATATCTTCTTCTACTTTCGGTTCGATCTCCTGTAGGCAAGAAAAGTGTTCCAACATTTTTGGAATTAGAAGCATCTTCGATTACACAATCTTTATGACCATGGGCTATGATTACATGTGCACCATGTTGAGTTGCAAGACGTGCAGCTATAATTTTACTAGACATTCCACCAGTGCCTCGCTTACTAGGTTCACCAGCCATTTGCATTATTGAATCATCAATTTTGGTCACTTTTTCTATTAAGTGTGCGGATTTATTCGTATGAGGATTTTCTGAAAAGAGTCCTTCGATATCTGTTAGTATTAGTAAGAGATCAGCATCTACAAGATTTGCGACTTGTGCAGAAAGATAGTCATTGTCTCCTATAGTCGACCGGTCAATTTCTTCAATAGAAACGACATCATTTTCATTAATTATTGGCAATATTTTTAACGAAAGCATTTGAGTAAGAGTGTTCCGTGCATTTAAATATCCTGCACGATCATTTAGATCATTACGTGTAAGTAATGCTTGACCTGCGATAATAGAGTGTTCTTGGAATATTTCATCCCATCTTCTCATTAGCTGTGCCTGTCCAACCGCAGCTAATACCTGTCTGGAATGGACATCTTTGGTTGTTAAGTCTTCTGTTCGGTCATTGGAATTAGCTTTGTGACGGCCAGCTGCTATTGCACCCGACGTTACAAGGATTACTTCAATATCTTTTTGAATAAGAGTTGCAATTTGCTTTGCGAGAGTACTCATTGCCTTTTGGTTTAATGAATCAGTCCCGTTCGTTAATACGTTGGTTCCTATCTTTACTATAATTCGTTGAAATTGTGCAGTTTTCATTTTTCGATCCAATATCGTATGAGATTAGGATACAGCAGATATGTTCTGTTGATACAATTCTCTCCTTAGGATGGCTAAATAATCATACTCAGTCGAGGATAATTATATTTGATTTAAGGTATATATTTTAAAAAAAGAAACCTTTGGGAGTGAACACTATTTTAAGAATTAAATTTTTAGGTTTTTCAGCAGTTATTTTGGCCAGATCGATCAAAAATTATACCGAAGATCGTGGTACACAGATGGCGGCATCAATATCTTATTATGCTCTTTTTTCGTTAGTGCCCTTAATTGTTTTAGCTGTTGCGATATTTGGTATTTTGTTAAGAAATGCAACCCTTCAGGAAAAACTAATATCAGCTATCGTGGAAGCACTGCCTCTTTCGGAAGGTGATGTCGCCGATGTAGTGATTGGCGCTACATCGTTATCACCACAATTGGCCATTATTTCATTTATAGCTGTAATTTGGACTTCAGGTGCATTGGCAGGTGCATTAAGACTCTCCCTTAATGTGGCTTTTGACACTGAGAGAAGGCAGCCAGCATTAAGAGGAAAATTAGTTGATTATGCTTTGGTTCCAATTTTAGGAATTCCTGTGATGGGAAGCCTTATACTTTCAGCATTTTGGCAGATCCTTGAGCAAAAGATAGAAAGTTTTCCATTTGCTGATGATTTAAATTGGATATGGCCTCTAACAACGATTTTAGTTTCTTTATCGCTTACTTTTATAACATTTAGTCTTTTTTATCGGTTCGCTCCTAATAGAAAAATTTATTTGCGTCATATTTGGCCAGCCGCATTGATAGCCGCAATTGCATTTGAAATTATGAAATATGCCTTTGGGATATATTTGAGTAATTTTGGTAATTATGATTTAGTTTATGGTGCGTTGGGTGGCGTAGTTGTTTTGTTGTATTGGGTATTTTTGAGTGCGAACATTTTTATTTTAGGAGCTGAAATAGCTAATCAAATACCGCGAGTATTACATGGCCAACCTCGACGTGATCATATTGTTACTACGGCACAAGATAATACATCTCCATGGAAGTTGATCAGGAATTTCTTAATAGGATTGTTATTGGATCCGCGAGATGTTACAGGAAGTTCCTCTTCTTCTCAGATAGAAAAACTGAATGAGTAGAATATCTCAAACACTGATCTATCAATGAGTTGAAACGTTTAATGCAAAATTGATTTTCATTCCTTCAATTGAGGTGTCAATTTGTGTAGCATTTTCTAGGGGTTCATTTGATTGGATGGATAGAGCTAGAGTTTCTGAAGCAATATATTGTCGATGAGTCTCGATCACCTCATCTAGCTCGAAAGAACTTTCATTAATGTTGTAATAAACATCTATTCTATCAGCTACGTCTAAATTAGCAGTGCGCCTTAAATCTTGTATTCTACGAACTATTTCACGCGAGAGCCCTTCAGATCGTAGCTCTGAAGTAATTGATATATCTATAAGCGTTAGGTATCCACCATCTTCAGCAGCGGCCCAACCTTCGATTGGTTCAATATCTACAATTAAATCTCCCCCGCTCAATTCATAGCCATCGAGTAGTAAAGATTCTCCTTTACGAATCGTGTCTACAATTTCTACAGGGTTATTCGATGCGATTGCAGCACTAATTTCCTTAATTTGTTTTCCAAATTTTGGTCCTAATACTGGTAGGTTAGGTCGTATAGAATAAGATATTTTTTCAGAAATGTCTGATTCAACTTCAACATTTTTGACATTTAGTTCTTCGGCAATTATGTGGTTAAGTCTTTTTAGTGCATGTAATTCTTCTTCATTTCTTGGGACTACTATGGCTAAAGCAAGAGGTTGACGGACCCTGACATTTGCTTTAGAACGTGCAGCACGACCAAGTGAAACCATTCTTTGGACAACATGCATTTCCCGATTAAGTAATGGATTGATATCTTCATTTTTTGGTTCAGGCCAGTCAGAAAGATGAACGGAATCCGGTGTATTTTGTCTATGTTGTGAAACTAAGTTCAGGTACATAGATTCAGCAATAAAGGGAGTGAAAGGTGCTAATAATTGAGAAGTTGTCACTAAACACTCATAGAGCGTACGAAAAGCTGAACGACTATCAGCATCATCTCCGGATCTCCAAAATCGCCTCCTACTCCTACGCACATACCAATTTGACATTTCATTTACAAAGTTTTCGATAGGTCTTGCTGCTTCTGATAATTCATAATTGTTTAAAGATTCTGTAACTTGCAAAACCGTACTTTGTAATTCTGAACGAATCCATTGGTCTAGCTCATTCAGTTTATCAGTCTCTGTTTCTTGCGAAGGATCAAAATTAGTGAGATTGGCGTAGGTTACAAAAAAAGAATAAGTATTCCATAACGTTGATAAAAAACGGCGTGCGGTTTCACCTACCAGATCATCTGAAAATCGTCTTTCATTACCGGGTGGTGAAGCAGTATACATATACCAGCGAATAGCATCCGCACCATGTTTTTCAATTACATCCCATGGATTAACTACATTTCCTTTAGACTTAGACATTTTTTGCCCGTTGCCATCAAGAATGAGACCTAAACAAATTACATTTTTAAAAGATATATTTTCGTTAATTGAATTTGAATGATGTAATAATGTTGCTAATGCATGTAACGTATAAAACCATCCTCTGGTTTGATCAACTGCCTCACATATAAAGTCAGCAGGGAAAGAATCAGAAAAAACATCATTATTTTCGAATGGATAATGCCATTGCGCATAAGGCATGGCTCCTGAATCAAACCATGCGTCTGCAACTTCAGGTGTCCTAGTCATTAGTGTCTTACAGCTTTTACATGGAATTTTAACTAAATCGATAAATGGTCTATGTGGATCGAAAGTTTTAGTTTGTTTTTCCAGCTCATCAAGTGAATCTGGTGTTCCGTATTTTTTTAGTTCTTCGAAGGATCCTATGCATTCAATCTGCCCACATTCAGAGCAAATCCAAATTGGTAAGGGCGTACCCCAATAGCGCTCTCGTGAAATCGCCCAATCAACGTTGCCCTCAAGCCAACTTCCGAAGCGCCCCTTTTTTATATGTGAAGGAACCCAGTTAATTCGATCATTGTTATTGATCAGTTTTTCTGCGACTGCAGTTGTGCGGATGTACCAAGAAGGTTTTGCGTAGTATAGAACTGGCTGATCGCATCTCCAACAAAAAGGGTACGTATGTTTAATTTGTTGGGATTTAAATAGTAAGCCTCTATTTTTTAGATCGCCGATGATATGAGTATCAGCTTCCTTTGCAAACATTCCATCGCCAGGGCCACCGATAAGTGTGCCATCTGATCTTACAGGTTGTAGAAACATAAGATTTTCTTGACGGCCCATTGCGTAATCGACTTCTCCGAATGCAGGTGCCATGTGAATTATTCCAGTTCCTTCGTCAATCGAAACTTCTTCAGAATTTATTATTCTCCTTTTTGGAAATGTGTCATTTGAGCTTAATGGTTGAGTTCTTCCGTCTACAAAATGTAATGGTTCAACCCAATTTATTACATCAGGGTAGAGAGCCTCATATTCTGAATTTAATAATTCTTCACCTTCAAATTCCGCTAATATTTTTCCAGAGTCACTGATTAAATTATCTACTGTTGCAGATGCTAGAATTACATATTCTGTGTCTCCTCGGTTCTCAATTTCAACTAGTGAATATTTTGATTGTCTAGATACGGCTAATGCAGTATTTCCAGATAATGTCCAAGGTGTTGTTGTCCATGCTAAGAAAGAAACAGGAATATTATCTTGTGCAATATATTTTTTAAAGCGAGATTTTGAATTTTCCGAAACTTTAAACTTTACAGTTACACCTGGATCGGGTGTGTCTTCTTTATAACCAAGAGCAACTTCGTGGCTGGATAAGCTAGTATCACATCGTGGGCAGTGTGGAGTTACACGAAAGTCCTTAAAGACTAAGTTGTTGTCCCACAAGGTTTTTATTATAGCCCAAGCAGATTCGATGTAATTATTTGAATAAGTTACGTATGCATTTTTAGTATCAATCCAGAACCCTATTCGGTCAGTCATTTTTTCCCATTCGCTGACATAGCGAAAGACCGACTCGCGACATTGTGCATTAAATTCTGCAACTCCAAACTCTTCGATGTCTCTTTTTGAGCTGAGTCCTAACTGGCGTTCTACCTCTAGTTCTACGGGTAGACCATGGGTATCCCAGCCTCCCTTACGTGCCACCCTATAGCCTTGCATTGTCTTGAAACGTGGGATGACATCTTTGAATGCCCTAGATAGGACATGATGTATGCCTGGATTTCCATTAGCAGTAGGTGGTCCTTCATAGAAGGAAAAAGTTTTGTTAAGAGATTTTTCATTAATACTGCGTTGAAAAACTTGCTCTTTTTTCCATACCTCTAATATTTCCTCTTCTAATTTAGAGAAAGAAACACGCGAAGAAACGGATTCGAAGTTATTCATAGCAACTGGAGTATTACTTTTCAGAACTTTCAGGTTTTTCTTGATTTTCAAGAGTTGCTACTGTAGTTGCATCGAATTCTTCTTTTTCTTGAGGTGATAAACCTTCAAATTCAAACGTACTACTAGCTGAAGCTATTCGTGATGCTGAAGCCGCTGCTTCAGCCGCTGCTTGTGCCTCCTGTTTTTTCCTAAGAGATCCGTAGCAGTCAGAACAATAAACAGGTCGATCATCACGTGGTCTAAATGGTACCTCTGTTTGATTAGCACATTCAGCACATGTTGCCACGTGTAGTTGTCGAGGAGTACGGCCACCCCATGACACATATACACCATAGCTTGATACAACTTCCCTTTCTTCAGGCCTTAACGCTTTACGTTGTGCCCTACAGTTTTGACATCGGACCGGGTCATGTTCCAGTCCTTTAGTTGAATAAAACTCTTGTTCACCAGCTGTGAAGATGAAAGTATTCTCACAATCACGGCAGGGTAGTTCGCGATCTTGAAATGACATTTAGCGCCTCTGTATCGTAGTCTTTGGACTTTTACTGAATTCAATTATCGTCTTGATCTTTTTTGATATCAATCAAATTTTTGCATCGTTGATATTGTAATTAGTTTAATCCATGTTTTTAAATTTTGTCGAAATTAATTTTTTTGTTTGAAACCATTGGAAAGTAATAATTAAAAAAACTAGAGCTCCTGTAGATCCAGTTAGTAATACTAATAATATACTACCTATATTGCTATCTATATTAATTTCGAAATGACTAAAATAGTACTGAACTGTAATCATAGCTAGTGCAGCAAAAAATGTAGAAGTCATTAATTTAACGATAAACTTTAAGAAGTTTTTCTTAAACAATCCTCCAATATTTTTATTTAGTAACCACAGTAAGATAATAAATTCAAAAATTGCAGATATAGTCATCGCGCTTGCAACTCCTATTAACTCTAAGGGGTTAATGAGTATGTAACATAAAATAATATTGAGTAGCATCGCTGTTATAGCTATTGCTACTGGTGTTTTAGTATTTTCTAGTGCATAAAAACCCCTGCTTAAGACTTCTATACCTGCATGTGCAAAAATGCCTATACATAAGAAAATTAATGGTTGTACGACAAAATCAGTAGACTGTGTATTGAATGCCCCGTGTTCAAATAGCAATCTAATTAAGGGCTCTGCAAGAATGGCTAAAGCGATTGAACTTGGAAGCGCAATGAATAATATTGCACGGAGACTACCCCAGATAGTTTCTTGAAGTTGAATGAATTGTTTTGCAGCTGCTTGTTTTGCAAGTGTGGGAAAAACAGCTGTTGAGATAGACATTCCTGTCAGTCCGATTGGTAACATCATCATTAAGTAGGCATATGTTATTACACTGATTGCAGTATCAGAAACCAGTGAAGCGAAGAACAGAAGGGCTATCAAATTAATTTGCGACGCGCTAAGACCTATGATTCTTGGTCCCATTAACTTTAGTACTTCTAAAACATTTTTAGATCTGATGCTGATTGAAGCATTCCACTGCATTCCAGATTTGTAGATTGCTGGTATTTGTATAAATGCATGTGCTAGGGAACCAACTGCAACGCCCCAAGCAGGTCCATAAAGTCCATATGGTTCTGACAGAAATAAGATCCCAAGGATAATTGAGAGATTGTAGATCATAGGAGCAATTGCAGTTGCTAAAAATTTTTCTCGTGCTTGAAGTATTCCGCTAAACATTCCGGAAATACCAAAAAATATAGGTGAAATCATCATCAACCTTGTGAGATGGATTGCTTTTTGCTGCATCAGATCAGTGTTTCCGGTAGATTCTCCGAGTCCCGGTGCGATTAACGGGATCAATGATGGCGCAAAGACAAATGCAATAGTTGCAAAAACAAAAGAAAGTAATGCAATTAGATTGAGAATTCTTGAGGCTAAGCGCCATGCATCTATGGGTCCAGATTCAAAATAAACTCTACTAAATATGGGAATAAATGCAGCAGAAAGTGTTGCTCCTGCAATTAGTTGGAAAATAAGATCAGGTATACGAAAAGCAACCCAATAAGCAGCTAGCTCAGGGTCAGTTCCAAAAGCTTCAGCTAAGATGATCGATCTTAGCAATCCAAGAATGCGTGATCCGAGAAAACCAAGACCTACTATTCCGGCAGCACCTAGGATAGTTGAATTTTTATCCTTGATTACAGATGTTATTTTTTGAATATTCTGCATAAGCTTATCAAGCCTAACCTAGCAATGAATTTTTGCGAAGCCTTATTGAAAGATAGACGCTTGTACATCCAACCGCTAGGATATTACTCTACGTATATTGAATATGGAGAATTTATGGCACATTCACTGTCTGCTCGAAAACGAGTTCGACAAATTGTAAGAAAGTCAGAAAGAAATCAGCCTTTTCGCCGGAGGGCAGCTAATGCTGTGCGGGAAGCACGTTTAGCAATAGAGGAAGGCTCTGATGATGCTGGTGAAATGGTACGTCAGGCACAAATAGCACTTGACAAGGCTGCTAGGCGTCGCATTATTCATCCTAATGCTGCCGCTCGTAGGAAGTCACGTCTTGTAAAACAGCTAAAATCAAATTAGTTAGATATCCTGTATAATTGTTGATAGGTCTTACCTTGAGTGTAAGGTAATTTTTTGTGTGGTAATTAATGAGTCAAGAGCTTTTAAAATTTCCCGAAGATGACATTATAGAGGACAGTTCAATTTCTATTGGGCAATACCTCAAGGAGGCGAGATCAGTAAGAAAATTGTCCCTTGAAGATGCATCAGCCGTTACCCGAATAAGTAAACACTATCTCCAAGCTCTTGAAGATGAAGATTTTGACACCTTGCCCGCTCCTGTCTATGCAAGAGGTTTTATGCGAAGTTACGCAAAGTTTTTGGGTCTTGATCCTGTTGCGGCAGTAATGGCAATGCCTTCTGAAATGCCGCAACCTTCAGGATTAGAACCTTTGGCAGGATTACGACAACAGGTGAAGGTTAATAAAAATGATTTTAACTTTCGTGTAATTGCAATATTTCTTTCTGTGGCTGTAGTAGCAATTCTGTTGTTATGGCTTGCTCCAAAAATTGGTTCTGGTACAGGTATTGATGATTTGGATACGACACAAAAATTAGAAGTTACCATTGTACGTAATCAATTTTTTCAAGACAGTATATAAAACTTTAGTTAGTAGTCTAAATACTACAATTGTCAGGTAGACGTGAAATATTTCTTAACAACTCTTGGATGTGCAAAAAATACAGTAGATTCAATGAAGATTGAACAATCATTGCGATCGGGTAGGCATGTATCTGCGCATGCTCCAGATGAAGCAGATGTCTTGATTGTTAATACATGTGGATTTATTGATGATGCAAAAGATGAATCTCTTGAGGTGATAAAAAATTTAGATAACCACAGAAATGTTGATCAGACTCTTTATGTAGTAGGTTGCTTGTCTGAGATTGCGGAAGAGCAAGTTAAGCAAGTTGTTCCCAATGTTGATCGAATTTTTGGCGCTGAAGCATGGGCTGATATTGCTGCAAGCTTTGGAAGTGATGCAATTAATTTTGACATACCTCAACCTTCGATTAGTAACATTGGAGGAATTAGTGCCTATCTAAAATTATCGGATGGGTGCGATCGACCATGTACTTTTTGCATAATTCCTACAATAAAAGGAAAGATGCATTCGACTTCAGAAGATTTGCTTATAGCTGAAGCAAAATTTCATGCTGCCATGGGGGTAAAAGAATTAGTGCTAGTTGCTCAGGATTCCACAGCATATGGTGAAGACATTCAGGCTCGTGATGGCTTAGCTCAATTCCTTGAAAAACTATCATTAGCAGTACCTGAGATACCTTGGATACGTCTAATGTATGCTTATCCAGGTCGGGTTACGAGTAATTTGGCTAAAGTAATGAGTGATATGCCCAATATTTTACCTTATGTTGACATGCCACTTCAGCACGGATCAGACTCTATATTAAGAAGAATGAAGCGGCCTTCAACACGTAAAGCCCGTGAAAGTATTTCATATATTCGCAATACTATGAATAATGCAGTTATTAGAACTACTTTTATTGTAGGTTTCCCAGGTGAAACTGATCAGGAATTCGATGAATTGCTAGATTTTATTCGATCAGAACAATTTGAACATATTGGTGTATTTACATATTCAGCACAATCCGGGACACCGGCTGCGTTGATGGAAGATCAAGTGGATGATGAGTTAAAAACTGAGCGTTATGCTCGTGTAATGGAGCTTGCACAGGAAATTTCTCTTTCTGCTAATCAGTCAATCGTAGGTGATTCTGTTGATATTTTAATTGAATCTGAAGAGCCAACCAGATCAGCCGGCGGTGATTTGGTTGTGGTTGGCCGTACTTATAGGGATGCACCTGAAGTTGACGGTCTTGCTTTCGTCAAAGGTGAATTTCAAAAAGGTTCTTTAGTGACGGCTAACGTTGATGGTGCCTTACCATATGATCTATTATGTACACCAATAGATAAATAGGTATTCCTTATTAATATTTCGATAATTAATCTAAATTTGTTTCAGACTGTGTAGTAGCAAAATTTTCGACGATCTCACTTAAATCGTCTATGTTGTTACTAATTTCAATGTTTTCCTTTTCATTATTTAGAACCTTTGCATCTTCAGAAAATTCAAGTGTTCCTTGTGATTCAGTTTCTTTAAGAATATTTTCTACCGTTTGAGGTAGGGATGGTAACTCATTAGGGTTAGTTAAGCCGAAATGCTCTAAAAATCTTTGTGTTGTTACAAATAACGCTGGTCTTCCTGGCCCAGGAGCACGTCCTTTTATATCAATTAGATTTCGATTTCTTAAAGTAGTTATTGAAGCACCACTGTCTACTCCTCTAATTGTATCAATTATGTGACGAGTTACAGGTTGTCGATAAGCTATAATGGCTAATGTTTCTAGTGCAGCTGTGGAAAGACGACGATTTGCTTCTAATCCTAAAAAATATTCGATGGTACTCGCTGTTTTCGGTGAGGTGATAAATTGAACACCATCAGGGCCAATTTGTAGATTTATTCCTCTTTGTTCCGAATTATAATCCGTGGTCATATTTTTGAGTATTTGATTGACTTGTGCAGTCTTAATTTCTAGTACTTTTGCTAGATTTGCAATTGTTATAGGCTCTTCAGCTACAAATAACATAGCTTCTATCAGCGCAGGATAAATGTCCACCCCTTGTTTTTCTGTTGAAGTCATTTCTGTTCCTCATATTGTTGGATTATTAAGACTGCATTTTGACCACCAAACCCAAAAGAGTTTTTAAGAACTGTTTTCACGTCGGCAGAACGTGAAATTAATGGAACGTAGTCAAGATCACATCTTGGGTCTGGATTTTCAAGATTTAATGTAGGTGCTAGTTGATTTGTTAAAATCGTTTGGACAGCTGCTATTATTTCTGTCGCTCCTGATCCTCCTAACATATGGCCAGTTTGTGACTTGAGTGCGCTGATGGGGATTTTTTTAGCCAAATCCATAAAAACGGTTTTAATTGCTTCAGTTTCTGCAATATCACCTGCATCAGTAGCTGTAGCGTGAGCAGATATGTAATCGATATCTTCTATTGTGCTATCAGCACTTTTAAGAGCTGATAGCATCGCACGTGAGGCGCCTTCTCCACCATCTGAAGGTGCTACTAAATAACTTGCATCAGCACTAACTCCGTATCCTATGATTTCAGCAAGAGGCTTAACCCCTCTAGATAAGGCATGATCAAGTGATTCGAGTACGAGCATTCCTGCGCCTTCTGCAGGAACAAAACCATCTCGATCTTTGTCAAAGGGACGTGACGCAGCACTAGGGTGATCGTTATACGAGGTCGATAATGCACGCATAGTTGCAAACCCTGCCAATCCTAATTCACATATTCCTGCCTCTGTTCCACCTGCTATCATGACATCGGCTTTGTTATGTCGAATTATTTCAGCGGCATCACCTATAGCTTGTGTTCCTGAAGCACAAGCTGTAACTACAGTATTGATATATCCATGAATTCCAAGTTGGATCGAGACATTAGCTGCTGCCATATTAGGCAACCATTTTGCTACGTATAGAGGATCTATTCGCATACCATTTTTTTCAAAAAGTGTGCGGTTTGCTTGTTCTACCAACGGGTAACCACCACCTCCATTACCACAAATGATCCCAATTCTAGAACTATCAATATTTTCTATATTTAGATCTGCATTCTCAATGCTTTGTCTTGCTGACGCAACAGCGAACTGAGAGAATCGAGCCATTCTTCTAGCTGATTTTTTATCCATATATATGGTTGGATCAAAATTTTTGATTTCACCAGCCACTTTACATGGATATTCAGTAGTATCTAAATCAGTGAAATTGTCAATTCCTGAAATTCCATTAATAGCTGAAGACCAGAATTCTTCTACCGTGTTTCCTATTGGAGTTATAACGCCCATACCTGTTATTACGACACGTCGATATTGGTTCTGCATAATTTTCAGAAATCCCTTTCTATATATGCTACATTAGACCTAGTTCATGGTCGCTATCAATATCTAGGATTAATTCACGTGCTTCAGCAACAGCATACATGCTCCCAGTCACAATTATAGTTCCTGATGATTTTGTAAGCATATAGGCGTAATCGATTGCAGATTCCATGTCATCAGTTGTTCGTACTTGGTGGCCCATTTTATCTAGTACATTAAATATTTCGATATTAGTTATTGATCGTTTTGTACGTAAGTTAGGTAGCACTACACTACTCTGTTTGGGCAATAATCTTGGTAGTATATCGAGCCAATTTTTATCTTGGAGAATAGCTAGAATATATACATGAGGTTGATGGAAAATTTGCTCATCGATAGATTCCCTTAATCTTTGTGCAGCAAGTTGGGTATGGGCGCCGTCTAAGATTATAGTAGGATTTATATTTATTATTTCACCTCTACCGGGGAGGTTTATTTTTGAGAATGCTCGCAATACTGCTACTGGGTCTAAAATCTTTGTGGTTTGTCCCAAGGCTAATTCAGAGGCACGTATTGCGGTTATAGCATTTTCGACTTGATGGCGCCCAAGAGTTGGTAACGAAATATTTTTATAAGTATTATCTGGAGTTTCTAAATCAAACTGGATTGATTTCTTATTTAGATCATTGATTACATAGTTGCATTCATTAGTTGTTTCATGGACATTCGCACTTACTTTTTTTGATGCATGATAAATTTGTTCTAATGCATCATCATACTGAGGTGATGTAACTACTTCACAATCAGAAGTAATGATTCCAGATTTTTCTTTGGCAATTTCAGATATTGTTTTTCCTAAAATTGCCGTATGTTCTAGATCTATTGGTGTAATTATAGCAACCTCTTTATTTTGTATTGCGTTTGTTGGGTCTAGTCTTCCTCCTAATCCTACCTCTAAGGTTTGCCATGCACTTTTTTCGTGCGAAGCTACGATCCAGGCCATAATTGTTATGAGTTCAAAATAAGATGCTGTAGAGGATATTTTTGAATCTAGTACGATTTTAGCAATATCAACAAATTGCCTTTCTGATAATGGGCTACCATTAATTTGAATTCTTTCTCTAGCTGAATGAAGATCCGGTGATATTGTAAGCATAGTTTTAACATTTGGATCATCAATTATTAATGATTCTCGAATTAAGGTGTCGACCATTATGGCAGTAGATCCCTTTCCCTTTGATCCTGCAACATGGATAGTATTTCGCTCCTGCGGATTATCTATTTCTGAAAGGTATTGTCGGATAATATTGATTCTATTGGATTTAGTGGAATTTATTTGTGATCGATTTTGTTCATTCTTAAGTAAATTTTGTATCGATAGAATATATAGTTCTTTGTCATCAAGGTCTTGTTTATATTTCATTCTATATTTTCACTCATTAATAAAGACTAGTATACGTCGGTCTGGTAAGTTTTGCTTATGATTAGAACTTATCGGACATCGGCAGGAAGTATATCTCAAAAGACTACCGAGCTTCTCAGTCAACATTTACATCATAAATCGGTTGGTGAAGATATTAAGCTCAGTATTGAATTTGGATCAGTGGGTCGTGGCGGCGCATCACTGTTCTTTCTATTTTTGGATGTGAATGAGTATGGATTATCAGATCTTCCAGTGATTACGGCTACATACGGTTCAGGTTTTTTCTCTGATAGTAATTGGGTAGAAGTATTAAATTATAATAGGAAAGCTGTATTTCCTTCGGAGCGTATTATTGAAATACCAGAGGTTATAGAAATTGCAATCTTTCATCAAATTGCCTCACTTGTCACTTCAGGCGGCAAATTACTAATCGAATATGATTCTCCTGACCATCGTTTAACTGCTGAAGCCTTAAGTTTGGGTGTTCCGCCTGCTGCAACCCCTTTGGGGGGAATAATGTTATCAGCAGGATGTGGTGTAAAGTTCATTAATCATGATTTTGCAGGTGGAGGTCGGTCAGGACGTCGAAAACTTATTGGATTACGTGGGAGGGGCGATCAGACTGATCGAATGTTGTCACTTAGTATGATTAAGGAATTAGAAAATTTCTTAACTTGGTCCAAGGATTTAGATTGGCTAATTCAATCAAAAACCAGACCTATTGCTATAGCAACTATTACTATGCTTAAAGAAAAATTTAGTTTATGAGTACACTTTCTATAATATAGATCTATAAAAACAGGAAAAGGTATGCCACTAATAATCGAGGGAATTAAATCACCAATAGAAGGAGTGGATGATGCTTCTCTAGCTCCCGTCCTAGAGGCCATAGTCGCGGCTGCTAAATTAATTTCTAATAATGTACAAAATGGAGCACTTATTGAGCGTCTTGATTCAGAAGGTGTGCGAAATGTTCATGGTGAATTAGTTCATACATTAGATACATTAGGGACAAATACGTTTGTTGAATTTTTTAAGGATACCCAAGTTGTTGCTGGTTTAGTATGCGAAGAATTAGAGACGGAAACGTTTTTTAATGTGGAAGATATTTCTGAATCTTACTTCTGTGTTTTGGATCCTATCGATGGTACATCGAATGCAGATATTGCAATTACAATTGGTTCTATTTTCGGTATTTTTAAGGGGACCAATGGAGATAGTACGCTAGATGCTACTCAATTTTTGCGTCCTGCAAAAGATTTTGTTGCTGCGGGGTATGTTCTATATGGTTCAAGTACTTTGTTAATATTAGCGACTCCAATGAAAGTACAAGAATTTACACTTGATATCGCCAAGATGGAATTTGTCTGTACTCGTAGTTCACTTAGTATTCCCGTTGAATGTCCTTATTATAGTGTAAATCAAGGATATGAAGATTTTTGGGAAGATAATATAAAAGATGTCGTTCATTCAATTAAAAAAGGACGCTCATTAAGGTACGTTGGATCGTTAGTCTCAGATTTCCACCGTGATCTTATCAGAGGTGGTGTCTATTTGTATCCAGGTGATGTGAACAATCCAGAAGGCAAAATTCGTTTGCTCTATGAAGCGGCTGTAATGAGTTACATCGCACATTATGCCGGAGGAAGTTCTACTAATGGATATACATCTATTTTTGATTTACAACCCAAGTCAATCCATCAACGAACGCCAATTTTTGTTGGTAATTCAAATGTAATTGAACAAATCGAATCAATATTAAGAGATAATACTTGAATTAGAAGAGGAGACTTCGATGGAGGATGCTAATCAACTGAAGGAACTATGTGTACTAGATGGGATGCAACTCGCATCTGGACAATATTCTAGATTGTATAGAATGATGTACGAATATGGAACAGCTAATGGTACCTTGTTACTTCTTCCGTACGATCATGGTATCGAGCATGGACCTATAGATTTTTTAGATTATCTACAGGGTGCTGATCCTGAATATCTTTTTCGTTTAGCAGTACAGGGGAAGTTTTCGGGTATCGCAACTCATTTAGGTTTAGCAAGGAGATATTTTTCTAATGTGGCAGGACAGGTGCCTCTTGTTGTGAAGCTAAATGGTAAAACAAATATCCCACCTGACGATCATGCTATTTCTACGATGACAGGAGATGTTGAATCTGCTGTTCGTTTGGGTGCTGACGCTGTAGGTTACACGCTATATGTCGGCTCTCCAGAGCAACATCGAGACTTTGAACAACTGCGTGCGGTTCGACGTGAATCAGAATTATTAGGGATTCCATTAATTGTCTGGGCTTATCCACGTGGAAAAGATATTGAATCTAAAGGAGGTAGAGATAGTTTGTATGCAGTAGATTATGCTGCACGATTAGCGTTGGAGTTAGGTGCAGATGTAATCAAGTTGAATACTCCCAAGAGTCATAACCCAGATGCGAATGCCCCAGCTCAATATAAGGAACTAGAAGATGAACGTTTTGAAATGACCAAACGTGTAATCACTTCTGCACAAAAAGCGTTGGTAGTTTTTACTGGTGGAAGTTTTCATTCAGATGAAGATTTTCTTACTGATTTAGATATGGTAATGCGTGCGGGAGCTTCAGGTATAATTGCTGGGCGTAATATGTTCCAGCGTACTGAAGAAAATGCGATAGCAATTACCAGGCGTGTACACGAACTTTTAGGAGAATATTCACAATGATTTTTAGTTTTTTTGTAATTTATTCGTTTGGTTCACCACAATTCGGTTAACTTTTACTTCTATTGCTGCACCAGTGGGTGGACTTGTAAGCCCTGGAGTATCTCACTCTGATATTGCTGAAGTTGCTCAATCTGCAGTAGCTAGAATTGTTATACACACTCCAATAATCGATCTCAAAACTTTTTTAGTAGGTGGCTCAATTTATATTCTTATTACTCATACAGCAGATGAGAATGATAAGCAGATATTATCGATTGCCAAGAATATTATTGATGAGTGTCAAAGTCTTGCAAAGAAATTGAAATTATATGTTTACCATGAAAATGTAGGATTAAATTCTTCAGACGATGATTTAAATGGTTTTGGTTTTTCTGTAGCTGAAATAACTTTTGAGGAAAGAGTAAAAGAGTCCTTGATTTGCTTTATAGGATCTGGCATGGGTTTGGGAGGATTTAATCTTCCTTTGTTTAAAAGTTTTGCTGATCCATTCAATACACCTGGTTTGATTTTCTCCGATATGTTGCATGAGGGAACTGCTTTTGAAGTGCAAGATGTAATGGAACGTCGCAAGGCAGTCTTTACTAACCCCAATGAATCGTATGATTTGCTCGCCTATATAGGTATGACAGATAGATTTATTGTACATCGTGTAATTACTCGCGCTGATGGTAAAATTGTAGCAGTCGCATCAACAGATAGACTAAGTGACGTGAATGGGTTAAATTCCGGGAATGATACTCCTGTTGCAATTGCCCGGTGTGAAGGCTCATTGCCTACAGTCGGTGAAATTACTGAACCTTATGCTGTCCCTGCGCTAGTTGTAGGTTCAAATAGAGGTTCTCACTTAGGACCATGTATGCCTGTTAGTATCACGGATTTATCAATTGGTAGATTTGATGGGCCACCTAAAGTTGCTGCTCTCGGATTTAATCTCGTTGATGGAAAACTAGGCTTGGAAAAAGATATTTTTGCTGATAAGTCGTATGATCGTGCTAGAGAGCAAGCTAACTTACTAACAGATATTTTACGTAAACAAGGTCCATTTGAGCCATATCGAGTAAGCCTTGATAACTCTGAGATTCAACAATTACCTGGATTTGTCGCGCAAACAGAATCTCGTTGGGTTTCAGTTGGAGAATAAATGATTCAATCTCGATTAGTAGTTGCTACATCAAATCAGGGAAAATTGAATGAAATTCGCACATTACTTGATGATACTAATTGGTTAATATTGGGGTTGGCTGACTTTAATTTACAGGATACCGCTATAATCGAGACAGGTAATTCATACTTAGAGAATGCTTTGGCAAAAGCTAACCATATTGCTAAATTGACAGGAATAATGACATTAGCTGATGACTCTGGTTTAGAAGTTAATGCATTGGGAGGTAGTCCAGGAGTAGTTACTGCAAGATTTGGTGGTCCACTTCTAAATGATAATCAAAGATGTCAATATTTGTTAAAATTGCTATCAGATATTCCTAAGCAAAAACGACAAGCATGCTTTCGTGCTGTCCTTGCAATTAGTGTCCCAGGAGGACTTAGCTTTGCACGAGAAGGTATATTGAAAGGATATATTGCACAAGAAATTCGTGGCGAGAACGGATTTGGCTATGATCCTATTTTTGAAATCCAAGATGGAAGGACATTAGCTGAAATGGGGGCTGAAAAACAGCAAATTAGTCATCGTTTTAAAGCAATAAAAGCAATAAAGAAAGTATTATTGGATTTTCATCATGACTGATTCACACGATCATATGTCCGACGATAATTTTATTGATTCCTTAGGTAGGCCGTTAAGAGATTTAAGGATTTCTGTGACCGATCGATGCAATTTTCGATGTCAGTACTGTATGCCTAAAGAAATTTTTGGACCAGAATTTAAATTTTTGCGCCGGCAAGACATTATGAGTTTCGAAGAAATTACCCGAATAGCTTCATTGGCTACCAGTTTAGGTGTTAAAAAATTCAGACTTACAGGTGGAGAGCCGTTACTTCGAGCCGATCTACATAAACTTATCCGTCAACTTCACAGGATTCCTGATATTGAAATTGCTCTAACCACAAATGGTACTTTACTTAAAAATCATGCTCAATTATTAGCTGAATCAGGCTTAGATAGAGTAACAGTCAGTCTAGACTCATTGGATGATCAAATCTTTCGTCAAATGAATGATGTTGATTTTCCTGTTAGGGATGTTTTAGAAGGGATTGAAGTAGCAGATAGATTTGGCTTGGGCCCAATTAAGGTTAATGCTGTTGTTCGTAAGGATGTTAATGATCATACGCTTCTGGATTTAGCGACATATTTCCGCGGGACTCCTCATATTGTCAGATTCATCGAATTTATGGACGTTGGTAATTCTAATGGTTGGGTTATGGATGAAGTGATCCCTTCGAGTAAAGTTCTTGACCTGATCGGGAATATTTTTCCTTTAGAGCAACTTCCTTCTAATTATAGTGGTGAAGTAGCGAATAGGTTTCGATACAAGGATGGTAAAGGTGAAATAGGATTGATCAGTTCTATTACTGCTCCTTTTTGTGAAAATTGTACTCGTGCACGCTTATCTGCAGATGGTAAGTTTTTCACTTGTCTTTTCGCTAGTGGTGGTACAGATCTTTTGCAGGAGATTCGTTCTGGTGCTACCGATGAACATTTAACTCAGATATTAAGATCTATTTGGTTAAGTAGAGGAGATCGATATTCGGAGCTTAGAACTGAATATATGCGATCACTTCCTGAGGACAAAAAAATAGAGATGTCATACATAGGTGGTTAATTGTACTTAAGGATCAAGCTTTATGTTTTCACATATTGATGAAAAAGGTAATGCCAAAATGGTAGATATATCGGACAAAGATCATACCGTGCGTATCGCTACTGCTACAGCTTCAATCACAATGCATAAAGCCACATTAGAAGAAATAGTTGATGGAAATATTCCTAAGGGAAATGTACTTAATACTGCTAAGATTGCCGGGATAATCGCAGCAAAAAAAACACATGAGTTAATTCCGTTGTGTCATCAAATATTGCTTTCAGGGGTTGATATAGAATTTCATCCAGATCAAAAAAATGCAACTCTAGTAATTAATTCTAGTGTTAGAACAACTTATTCAACTGGTGTTGAGATGGAAGCCTTAACAGCAGTGAGTGTTGCAGCTTTGACGATATATGATATGTGTAAGGCGGTAGATAAAAATATGAAAATTACGAATATTTATTTAGTTTCTAAAACTGGAGGAAAATCAAGTAATACCCAATAATTTTTTTATTCTTGAATAGACCCTTTGTTGAGATAGTTAATTACTGCTTGGATAGCTGCATATGCATGCGGTATAAATTCTATAGAATCAAGTTCGAGTAAATTTAATTCTTCATTACGAATTTCAGTTGGTGCACTATTCTTTGCTAGAGCATTATCGTCAAAACTTAAGATTAGTTCATATAGATTTCCCTTTTCACCTACAATGATACAACCAAAATTACTCCCTTTAGGGGGCTCTACTTCTATTCCATATGTAAACATTGCTCCAGGGAATGGAGGTAATTGACCTATTTCTGAAGTTAAGTTTATTAGTATTTCTTTGAGTTCATTTGCAGTCCTGTCAACAATAGCATTAGTGAAAGCTAGCTGTTCAAAGTGAGAGTTAAACATTAGTGCTCCTCGTGCAGTAGTATATTAAGTAGTACTAAGAAATCATGTGATTGTAATCTTATAATTCTAAATAATCTGAGTTATCAGTAAATTATTTCTATATTTACGAGGTTTTATGACTATTTGGATAAATTATTATTCTGTTATTGATTCGCAAGCCGTGGAAAATGGCCCATGGATTATTGATCAAAAAAATCAACGTAGTGGTCAAGAGGAACGATTGTTGATTTTGGTCGAACCCGTATCTGATGATTCTGCTAGCGTTTGTAGTGAAATTGCACAAGCAGTAGCAACGCTTTTTTTTCATGAAAAACTTTCTGTTACTGGTGCTTTATTACGATCGCTGAGGCAAGCTGACTATAATCTAAAGGAATGGAACAAAAGGTCATTAAGAGAACATCATGTTTCTGTCGGTTTAACTTGTATTGTTGTCGCAGGTAAAGAAGTGACTATTGCTCAAGTTGGTCCCAGTCTTGGTTATATAGTTTCAGAAGAACAAGCCAGTCCGTTACGTACTAAAAATTATCCTGCAGCAATTCCTTTAGGTGGAGATGGGATAATTCAACCTTTATTTTCTAAATTATCTCTGGATGAGGACCATCTCTTTTTTTTGAGTTCCTTTCTGGAAAACACATTAAGTGAAGATGAATTGGCATCTTTTCTAAACTCTGATCCATCTCGATGTCTTGGGGAATTATATTCACGAACTCGTGATGTGAAAAACATGGCCGCTATCGTTTTGGCGCCGACTCATGTAGACGATCTTGTGCAACCTTTGATTCAAGATACAGTTCCCTTAGATAGTGGTTCCGAAAAAATTGTAGCTATAGGCGTTGAGCAAAAAAATAATTCTTTGCAATCTCGTAATCCTAAAGATTATCTCAATAAACATAAGCCAAAAAAAATTGGAAGAATCTTTAATTTCCGTAGGGTGTTGATGTCGATTGCGTTAACTCTGTCTCTAATTGTTATTTCAATGGGGTGGACATTTTTTTCAGGCTTACTGCAAGAAGATATCGTTGCACAATTTGATGAGTCAATTAGTAATGCTAGAGAATATGTCGAAATTTTCAATGATAATAACGTTATTGAAATTCGTAGGATGGCTTTAGATGATGCACTTACAGAGCTGGAACGAGCTCGAGCGTTAATGCCAGAAGATGACAGCGCAAAGTTATTACAGGCACAGATTTTAGATCTAGTCAAAACATTGGATGCGGTAGTAGAGGTGAAAGATTTCGATGCAACTGCGAGACTAACGGGTATAATTACTACACCTTTCCAGCCTGTCGATATTGTAGTTGGCAGTTCTTTAGTTTGGTTACATGATTCAGCACAAGGCCGTGTATTTGTGATTAATCAAGATCTTGTTTCTGAATTCATAGAAGTTTATCGAGCTGGTAAGGTTTATGGTTCTATTTCTGCAGGTTATCCTGTGGCCTTAACTTTTGATTCAACTAATGCACGTCTTTTGTTGATAGACCAATATAGACAGCTTTGGAGCATAGATCGAGATGGCGTTGTTAATTCTTTAACGCTAAGAGGCATTAATGAAGTTCAAGATATTACCGCAATAGATACGTTTAAAGGTAATCTTTATCTTTTGGACGCATCTTCTAATGAAGTGTGGCGATATGTACCGGTAGGTGAAAGCTTTGACTCGGAAAGATCTAGTGTTTTAGGCTCAGTCAGACTTAGCAAACCTTTAGATCTATATGTCGATAAAGCAGTATATGTTTTAGATGATGTAACTATTCGTCGTTTTGTACAAGGGATTGAAACTAATAAACTCTTTGAAGGAATCGATAATGTGCCACACGCAATGGACTCTATGATTGGGTCTAGTGAGCAGGAATTAATTTTTTTGGTTGATAGAGGGAATGGCCGAATTATAGTTAGTGAACAAGGTGGTTTATTTATAAGGCAGTATCGAAGCCCAAAATTTTCCGATTTGAGGTCGATTGCCATTTCTCAAGATACAGACTTATTATTTGTATTGACTGGTACAGAATTAAATCTGCTTAGATTAGTTAGTAACTAGTTAGAGACGGATATTTATGCGTGTTTTGGCTATTGAAAGTTCATGTGATGAAACAGCGGCGGCGGTTGTAACTGATGGACATTTAATAGAGTCAAATATAGTTGCCTCGCAGTCAGAATTACACGCACAGTATGGTGGAATAGTTCCTGAAGTAGCTGCAAGGGCACATTTAGGATCTATAATTCCTGTTGTACGTCAGGCTCTAGCTGATGCACATGTTGAGTGGCAAGATCTTGATGTAATTTCAGCTACTCGAGGTCCGGGCCTCCCTAGTGCTTTAGTTGTTGGATTTGGTGTCGCTCGTAGCTTGGCCTTTGGCTTAGGTCTTCCTTTTGTTCCAGTAGATCATATTGAAGGTCATGTTATGGCAAATTGGTTAACTCAAAATGATGAACTAGATGTGCCACTTTTACCAGCTGTTGCTTTAGTAGTATCTGGAGGTCATACAGAATTATTACTTGTTGAAGAAGGACCGATATTTAAGCGTTTAGGTGGTACACGTGATGATGCTGCGGGAGAAGCATTTGATAAAGTGGCCCGATTGTTGGGTCTAAGTTACCCCGGTGGACCTGAAATTAGTAAATTTGCCTCTAATGCAGTTGTAAGGAAGATGCATTTCCCTCGCGCTTGGCTTCGTGGTACAGATGATTTTTCTTTTTCAGGATTGAAAACCGCTGTATATCGTACTGTTGAAGAGTCATCTAACCCTGATATCAATGAAATTGCATGGGCTTTTCAGGAATCTGTAGTAGATATCTTAAGTAAAAAGGCAATTCGTGCAGCTGAGCGTGAAGGTGCTCAATCCTTATTATTGGCCGGGGGGGTTGCAGCAAATAGACGTTTACGTGAAGTTGTTTATGAACGTTCTACCATCCCGGTGCACATACCATTACCAACTTTGTGTACAGATAATGCAGCAATGATTGCAGCTGCAACACGTATGGAAATGGCAATTGCCCCAGATAAGCTCATTGATATTGACCCAACTCCTTATAGATCCCGAGTTCAAAAAAAATAGTTAATTTTTTTTCATTATTCTTCTCTCTACCACTAGCACTCACCATGGCAGAGTGCTAATATCTTTGTCGGCTCTTAATGGGCTGGTAAAATTAGGTTTTATGAGATATTTCAATTCACATATATCTCGAGGAGGCATGTGATTTTGGCCACAAATGTTGTTCCCCTTACTGATCACATCGTGTTGAAGGCAGTTGAGCAGGAAGAAGTAACTAGTTCCGGATTAGTTATTCCTGATTCAGCAAAAGAAGCTCCTCAGCATGGTCACGTTGTCGCGGTTGGTCCTGGAAAGTTAAGTGATACTGGACAGATGATCGATATTGATCTTACCGAAGGCGATAATGTTTTATATCAAAAATATACAGGACAGGAAGTAACAGTAGATTCTCAGGAATATATTGTAATTCGCTTTCAAGATGTCTTGGCTAAGCTCGTAGACTAGTTGCAGTAAAGTTATAAGCTCGGGGGGAGGCCCCAAATGCCCGCGAAATCACTTCGTTTTGAAGAGGATGCACGCCGCGAGTTGTTACATGGTGTTGATGCCTTGGCTAATGCAGTCAAAGTCACACTTGGACCACGCGGTCGTAATGTAGTTTTAGATAAGAGTTATGGACCTGCCACTATTACAAAAGATGGTGTCACTGTTGCGAAGGAAATAGATCTGGATGATCGTTTTCACAATATGGGTGCACAACTTGTAAAACAAGTAGCAGTTCGTACTAATGAAGTTGTTGGAGATGGTACTACCACAGCTACTGTTTTGGCACAGGCTATTTTTCGGGATGGAATAAAAAATATTGCTGCAGGTGCTAATGCTATGTATATACGTAGAGGTTTAGAAAAAGCACTTAGTATATTACAACCTGAATTATCGAAGCTTGCTCTACCTGTTGAAGATAAAGAGACCATAGCTGATGTTGCTGCTATTTCAGCTAATGAACGTCGTGTTGGTGAACTTATTTCAGATATCATGGAACAAGTTGGTCGAGATGGTGTAATTACCATTGAGGATGGACGTGGTTTGGACTATGAGACTGAAATAGTCGATGGGTTACAAATTGAGAGAGGAATGATATCTCCATATTTTGTTACTAATGCCGATCGGATGGAGTCTGTATTAGATGATCCTTATATTCTTATAACAAATGAAACTATAAAAGAAGTTAATCAATTATTGCCTATAGTTGAAAAAGTTCTACAGGTATCAAAAAATTTGGTTATTATTTGTGAAGATTTGGTAGACGAAGCTTTATCTACTATGGTTGTGAACAAGATGAAGGGTACTTTAAATGTTTTAGCCATTAAGGCGCCTTCTTTTGGTGATCGCCGTAAGGAAATGTTAGAAGATATTGCCATTCTTACTGGTGGTACATTTGTTACTACAGACATGGGTAGAACTTTAGAAGATACTCAGATCGCTGATTTAGGGCGTGCTCACCGAATTGTTTCTGAAACTAATAACAAAACTATTATAGAAGGTGTTGGTAGTGATGAAGCTATTCAGGCTCGGATACGTCAAATACGTGCGCAAATACGTGATACAGTTTCTGATTTTGATAGAGAAAAACTACAGGAGCGATTAGCAAAGCTTGCTGGTGGTGTGGCTGTTATTAAAATTGGTGGCGCGACAGAGACTGAAGTTAAGGAAAAGAAATTCCGAGTTGAAGATGCTTTATCTTCTACACGATCTGCAGTAGAAGAAGGTGTTGTGCCAGGTGGAGGGGTTGCTTTACTTCGTGTGCAAGGAATTTTAGATACCTTGATTGAAGAAATGGAAGGCCAGGAAGAAGTTACGGGAGTACGTATTCTTCGTGAAGCGCTTGAAGCCCCACTTCGTCAAATCGCTGAGAATGCAGGGCAAGAGCCATCTGTTGTAGTAGACCGTGTTAGATCTGCTGAAACTAATGTTGGCTATGATGCTTCGACTGGCGATATGGGTGACATGTTTAAGTTAGGCATCGTAGATCCTGCGAAGGTAGTTAGAATTGCACTTGAGAGTGCAGTTTCAGTTTCAGCAATTATGCTTACTACTGAAGTAGCTGTTGGTGAATTGCCTGAACCACCAGCTCCTGTTGCTCCGGATATGGGAGGTATGGATATGGGTGGTATGGGCGGCATGCCTGGTATGGGTGGTATGCCCGGTATGATGTAGTTTGTTTTATTGATAGTGAAAATAAAAAAGAGGTGGTTCTCGGCAATCACCTCTTTTTTTATTATGTTATCTGTTAACTGAATAAGACCTCTTCAAAAGGTTCGATTGTCTCAAATGGCCCAACAACCGCTAAGAATGTTTTGTTGGGAGAATAGATTTCTTGGAACAAATTTTGAATATCTTTTGTGGTAACTTTTGCATAATTATCTAAAGCATTTTCTGGTGATAACAACTGTTGTCCTAATGTAGCTAGTGCTCCATACCACGATGAAACTGCACGAGTATTTTCCATACTTAGTTCAATTCTTGAACGGATAATTGACTTCGCTCTTTCAAGTTCGAACTCTTCTAATGGGTTTGCTAGTTTTTCTAACTCACTGCGTATATGTGTAACGGCTTTTTCTATGTTTGACGACTCAACACCAGCATATATTCCAAACATACCTGTATCGAGTAATTGAGCTGAATAACTGTGAACGTCATAGCAAAGACCAAGATCTTCTCTTAACTTAAGAAATAATCTTGATGACATACCTTCACCTAAGCATATTGAAAATAAATCCAAGGCATATCTTCTTTGGTCAACAGAGCTGATACCGTTCATTCCTATATTGATATGAGTTTGTCCAGTATCTTTCGTAAGCAATTCACTTCGGTTATTAATAGATGAATGACTTGGGATCCATTGGCTAGGTTGTCCAGGTTTCCACTCATCAATTTTCTCACTTATTAATGCTATTGACTCCTCAGAGTTGATGGCACCTGCAATAGAAATGATGGCATTGTTTGCAACATACTGTTCTTTGTAAGTGTTGATTATTGTTTCCTGAGAAATATTACTTACTGATGCTTCGTTACCTGCTATGTCTCTACCATGGGGTTGATTGGGCCATATTAATGAATCTACTAAAAGTGAAGATAATTCTGCAGGGTTATCTTGTACAGCTGCTAGTTCCTCTAAGATGACACTACGCTCTCTTTCAATTTCTTCATTAAGGCAGAGTGAGTTTTGTACCATATCGAGTAACAGTTCAATGGTCTCGTAAGTAAATTCATTAGCAACCTTTGCATAGTAACAAGTCATTTCTCGATAAGTTGCTGCATTGATAGTTCCCCCTAAGGAATCTATTGCAAATGATATATCTCTAGGTGTTGGTCTCTTAATGGTTCCTTTGAAACAAATATGCTCTAGAAAATGTGAGATTCCTGCTATTTCTGGATGTTTTTCATAACGAGAGCCTGACTTTATGTAAATAGAGATTCCGACAGATTTTGCGTGAGGTATAGGGGTGACAATTATTTTCGTTCCGTTAGCAGAGGTATATTGATGAGGTTGATAAAAACTGCTAATGGACACAGAGTTAACTTTCTAGCCAAGAGACATCACCATGTAGATTTGGATCATGTGATTTTGATGCGAAAATAGCATATTCTTCTTTTGATATAGCGAGAGTAGTATCACTACCATGACCTGGTAAAATCAGAGTACTATCTGGAAGTTGGTAAAGTTTGTTTGTAATTGAAGAGATCTCCTCTTTGAGTAAATCATTGGAACGGGTTCTTCCAGGTCCTCCCGGGAATAAAGTATCTCCTGTAAATAGTATGCTACCGATATTTATGCAAATTGATCCGGGTGTGTGTCCAGGGGTATGTATTATCTCTGCTGTTGTATTGCCGATTTCAATTATGTCATTATGATGAAGTTTTTGAATGTTATATTGTTCGTTCAGGTTTGTTTCTTTAGCGGATGCAAAAACGGGTGCATCAGTATACTTTCGAAGTTCACCGAAACCATTCCAGTGGTCAGCGTGTGAATGAGTTATGATTATACGTTCGACATCACGTCCTTTAAGTTCCTCTACTACAGCCTCACTACCTTCAGGTGCATCAATAATCGTTACAGGTAAATTATGCTCTAACGGGCTAATTATGTAGGCATTATTGGCTAAAGGCCCTAAATTAGTTAACCGTTTAACTGAAATGGATTCATTAGAATAAATCACGGTCATAAATTTTTATCCTTTCTAAGAAATTTCATATCGTGGTGGTTCTATCCATTGTTCACCTTCAGGATTTTCTTGTGCACGAAGTTCTTTACGTCTACGCGAAGTTTCTAGACGTTTAGCTTTTCTAATAATTAAGTCTTCTTCACGTAGGTGTTCTATATCACGCTGAATTTTATTTTTACTTTTGGCGCGACGAGGTTTACCTTCGTGCACGATGACTCTTTGCTCATCTTTTAACTGTGTAAGATGGCTTCGTACATTTCCATCAGCTGCTCTACGTAATCGTGTATCGATATCAGGATAAAGTTCTAGCATTATTTCCCAGCTTGTGAGTTGCTTTTTACTATCAAGTACCTTTAGGATTTGTTGCTCTCGGAGATTTCGGTGGTCTATATATTGCTGTATACGCTCTCTTGGGTTATGAATAATTTTCCCATGACCAGGACAAATTACTTTCAAGTTAGGTAACTCAAGCAGTCGTTGTAAGCTTTTACGATAATGTCCTAGATTCCATACGGTTGTGGTTGAGGAGCCTAGTAATGTGTCTCCAGTGAATAATACCCCTTCATCTTCTAGGTAATAACATAATGAGTCCACACTATGTCCAGGTGTTTTTAGTATTTGTACTTTGACTCCAGAACCTAGTTCAAGATTTTCATTATCATGCAGTAATTTTACATCTCGAGGAATACGACCTTTCAAAAGGTTACGTCCGCCATTTGGGATTGCAATTTCTGCATTTAAGTGTTGTTTAGCCCATTTTAAATTGCCTGAGTGATCAGAATGATGATGAGTTATTGCAGCCATACCTATTTCTTCATTTTCAATGGCAGCCAAATAGCCTTTTAGGAACCATCGGTACCTGTCAATTTCTTCACCAGAATCGATAGTAAGTGATTGTTTTCCTTTTGGTCCTACTAAGTATATTGAAGTGTAATCTGGGTGCATTGGGTTGTCATCAGGTACCATTGCAGCTCTTACTGAAGGGCTAATTTCCATTTATTACCTACTTAAAAATTTATAAATCCTATTTCATCTTTAGCAATCAAATTATCAACTGTCTACATATTTATTATGCGATATATTACTGTGTTTATTATTTGAAATTGGATGATCTCCGAGACCAATATAATTTTTATAAAGCCAAATTAATTCTTCTTTTGCTAGATCATCTATTAGTTTATTTAGTTTTACTTGGGTATCTAAATCTTTAGATAAAGATTCGATTAAATTTTCTCGATTGAAATTTTCAAAACCACTATTTTTTTCACGTAAAATTTTTAAAATTTTTCCTCTCCAATATCTATTGGAATTTTTAAAGGTTTTGCTTTTTTTTGTGGGTAATAATGTAACCCCTGAATCTAATTTTGGACGTGCAAGGCAGATTTTTTTTAAAATACAGATATTACATTTTGGTTTTGCTGTACAAATTGTTGCACCAAAGTCCATTAGGGTAGGGTTCCAAATATGTGCTTTTTTTGTTGGTAGTAATTGAGTTGCTATGGCTTGGATTAATTTGGGATCTGATTCATTAATAGGCTGAAGATCTCCACAAAATAATCTTCCGTATATCCGCGTAATGTTTGTATCAATGGCAGTTTTGTCCATGCCGTATCCAAATATTTGAATGATTGCGGTAGTGAAAGGACCAACACCTGGTAACTGGATAAGTGATTCTTCATCACAAGGTATAATGCCCGCATGATCATTTATACAAATCTGTAATGTTTTATGTAAGTTCACTGCCCTTCTTGGATATCCAGCATTACCCCAAACGGTAAGTACTTCAGCTCTTGAAGCATTTGCAGCTTTTGCGATAGTTGGAAAAGCAACGATCCAACGGTCGAATATTTCGAGGATTCTAGACATTTGAGTTTGTTGTGCACAAACACCGGCAACAAGTGCATAGTAAGGATTAAGGTTGTCTTGCCAAGGGAAAGGAGTTTGATATTCTTGTGCCCATTCTATTAATAGTTTTTGAATTAAACGGATATTTTTTTTTGGAATTTTTTCAACTTCAGATTGCAAATTCAAAAAATTATCTCCCTTTTTGGATAATTGTTTTCTAAGTATAGTCTAGAAAATCTAAAGTATATGATTTCTAAGACGACGACACAGCTAGCTCATGAGATAATAATTTTATTCGACAGGTAAAAACAATTATCTAAGACGATATAATCCTAATTAAAGTGAACAATATATGAATTCTAGAAAGAAAGTTTTTTATGACTATTGATAATCTTTCCCATGTTTTGCCCTTATCGGCAGACTCTACTGATCAAGGCCTCTTGCAGATTGGTGGATGTGATGTGAAAAGCCTTGCGAATCAATACGGGACCCCTTTATACATTTACGATGTTCAATCGATTAGAGAGTTAGCTATGAATTGGGTTCAAGCATTTGCTGATGCCTATCCTGATAGTGAAGTTTTATATGCCTCAAAGGCATATATTAGTCGTCCTTTTGCACGATTACTTTCAGAATTGGATTTAAGTTTCGATGCAGTTTCTGAAGGAGAAATTGAAGTTTTATCTGCTGCAAATGTAGATCTTTCACGAGTTTATTTTCATGGAAACAATAAAACGCCACCTGAAATTTATCGTTCAATGCAATTGGGTGTAGGGAGAATTGTACTTGACGGTTTTGATGAAATAGATACTGTTGCACAAATCGCTGACGATTTGGGAATCACTCAACCAGTATTGTTAAGAGTTTCTCCGGGTGTAGATGCACATACTCATGAAAAAACGACTACAGGCATATTGGATTCTAAATTTGGGTTACCAATTGAAACAGGCTTAGCTGAGCTTGCAATTTCCAAAATAATAGAAAAACCTGCACTTTCATTTAGAGGTTTACATATGCATTTGGGTAGCCCTATTTTTGATCTAGAACCGTATAAGCTAGGTATTGAAGTGCTTGCTGAATTTATCGATGAGATTTGTATAAAAAAATTGGGGGTTTCTGTTGAAGAATTTTCTCCTGGCGGAGGATTTGCTACAGCATATCGAGATTCAGACGATCCCCCAGCGCCAAAAGAATATGCAAAGATTATTTGTAAAACATTAATAGATGAAGCTGAAAAAAGAAATTTTTCTCTTCCGCACATTACCTTAGAACCTGGTAGATCTATAGCGGCAAGATCAGGTATTGCTGTCTACACAGTGGGGAATCGTAAAGAAGTTCCTGGAATCAGGACTTACGTGTCTGTCGATGGAGGGATGTCAGATAATATTCGCCCGGCATTGTACGATTCAATTTATGAGGTAATTGCTGCAGAAAGGGTAAATGATCCAGTGGAGGAAAAAGTTACTATTGCAGGAAAATATTGTGAATCTGGTGATTTGCTGGCTAAAGATGTGGATGTGCCTCGCTTAATTAGTGGTGAGTTGATTGCTATACCTTCATCAGGTGCGTATCAACTTGCGATGTCCTCAAATTACAATTTAGCATATCGTCCAGCAGTTATTTTGGTAGAAAATGGTCAGTCTCGTCTGATGCAAAGGCGAGAAAAAGCTGAAGATTTAATGAGATTAGATATTGACTAATATAGTAGGTAACGAATTTGATTGGCGTTTAGAAGGTTTAGACTTTGCTACTAATATACTTTCTCGTGTGATTAATCATAAAAGCTTAGGGCATGCATACTTGTTTCATGGACCCAAAAGTGTTGGCAAATTTTCTTTAGCTAGTCGTTTCGCTCAAATATTGGTCACACAAGATTTATATGATGGCAGAATTAATCTCGATAGCCCTGAAGCAATTGCAATTGAACGCGGTGAATTTCCCGATGTCGAAACTATTTCTGCTGGGGGTATTTGTGATGACTCTAAGGATGATGATGTTCGTTCTACACGTATAAGAATATGTCAAATTAGACGACTACAACGATTGGCGATGCTTGCCCCATTTCAAGCTAAGAGAAGGATTTTTATTATTGACATAGTTGATGATTTACAAGTCGAAGCATCACATGCATTACTTAAGATGTTAGAGGAACCACCTCCTAATGTTTTGTTATTCCTACTCGTACAAGATATTGATGCAATTTTGCCTACTATAATATCACGGTGCCAAATTTTACCGATTAACCCTATGCCAAAGAATAAGCTCATTGAAATTTTAGAACGTCAATTTGAAACTGATGAAATTACTGCAGAGCAAATTGCAACTTTTTCACGAGGATGTTTTGGACGTGCAATGGATATGCTGAATGATCCATCAGTCATGATGCTCCAAAAATCTGTACGTTCAGATATAGAAGATTTACTTAATGCTGGGATTAATCAAAGAATGGACTATGCGCAGTCATTAGCAAGTAATTGGCGGCAAGGACGCGACAGTGTATTGGCTACAATCCGAATTTGGATGGAATGGTGGTCTGATCAATTATATTTCCTTACTAAATCTGAAAAAAATGAAGCTTCATTCGATTTAAAAGTAGAAGATATTCTTACCGCCTTGCGCGCGATTGATCGAACATATGAACACTTGGTTCTTAATGTTAATCCTCAGTTGGCGATAGAGGTTATGATGTTAGAAATCCCATCTGTACCCTTTGCTAAACAAGGTAATATTCATGGATAAAGTTATTGGAGTAAGGTTTACAACTGCCGGCCCTATAGATTATTGCCAATCTAGTGATTTAGATTTTGGCATGGGTGATTACATAATTGTACGAAAAAAAGACAGTGAATATTTAGGTTGGATTGTTCTTCTCAACGAACAAATCAATGTTTCCTTAATTGAACAAGAATTTTTGCAAGTCGAAAGATTTGCTACAGAAGATGATATAGAAAATTGGCGTAAACAAAAAAAAAGAGGCGAAGAAGATATTGTTCGTGCACAAAATTTACTGATAAAAGCAAACTCCGGAGTGCGTATTGCTGCTATTGATTACGATCTTTCTGGAGATAATTGTACAGTGAGTGTTGTGAATCTTGATGGTGTTGATATAGAAATACTACCAATTGATTTGGGAGCTCTTTTAATTTCTAACATAGAAATTTTGGAAGTTAATCAAAGGGAGCGCGCTAAAGCTATGGGTGCTGGTGTCATGGGTCTCTGTGGTAGAGATTTATGCTGCACGAGTTGGATGAATCAATTTCCTACGGTCTCAATACGTATGGCTAAAGAACAGGGATTATCCCCTGATCCATCGAGGATCTCTGGTCTTTGTGGGCGTTTACTATGCTGTTTAACCTTTGAAGTAGATGAATATAGGCAATTGCGTGGTGTTTTGCCTGAAGTTGGTGAAGTTGTAACTACGCCTGTAGGACGTGCCAGGGTTGATAAAATTGATATACCTAATAATAATGTGCAGATGGAATTAGAGCTTTCAGGTCAAATTATTAACATGGCAGTCGACGAAATTTCACAACAATACGGAACTATGATCAGGCCAGAAAAATTAGATGAAGTAGTTGAGAAACCTGCTCGAGAATCAGCAATAAAATTAAAAGAGTCAACTATTGCTATTTTGGAACCTGTTGACTATTCTCCCAACTCAGAAATATCAAACTCTTCAAAAAAAAATGAAAAGACAAATCTAAAAAGAAGAAGAGGAAAACGTGGTGGAAAGCGGAATCAAAAAAATTAGAATTTGGAGTAGAGATGAATATTAATCCTGACCCAATTGCCGAAGGCGAATGGATTGTAGAAAATTTGGACGATCCTGAGACTATTTTTGTTCAAGTTGAAGCAGAGAGGTCTATATATGATATTGCTCATTTGCCCCGAGCAGTTTTTGCTGAAGGTTATAAAGACTTTACCACCGAGAAAAATGGTGTTCGGGCCTTAATTCCTGACATTTCAACCTTAGAAATGACACTGAGTAATTTTGGTATAGACAATTCTAAAAGGGTAATATTTTATTCGGCTGAAAAATCTATGTGGCCTTGTCGTGCCTATTGGGTTCTTCGATATTATGGCTTTAAAAATGTACAAATTGCAGATCGATCTCTAGCTGGATTAAATAAATTGGGCATTAAAACTACGAATGAAATTGATTTTACTGACTGGTCTGCTGTTGAGTTAAGTTTGGCTGATGAGTCTATTATTTCTACTGCTGATGAAGTTTTAGCTGTCTCTCAAGGTCAAATGGAGGGAAAGATTTTAGACTGTCGCTCACATTCTGAATGGTTAGGTTTAGATACCGGTTCACATTCTGCACCTCGGAAGGGGCGCATTCCTGGTGCATTACATTTAGATTGGGAAGAGTTAATGAATTCTGACGGTCAATTTTATGATATTGAAACTCTCAAGCAGTTGTATTTAGATGTAGGAATTGATGGTGGTACTCCTATATTCCCATACTGTGGAGGTGGGATCCGTTCGGCTGTTAGCTGGTTTGTTATGTATGAACTATTGTGTTGGGAATCGGCACGCAATTATGATGGTTCTTGGGCCGAGTGGTCTTATCACGATAGACTACCAATAGAAATTCAATAACTTTGAGGTCGGAATGGAAAACTTATTTGGTCGTGTAGCAGTAGTTACCGGTGGTGGTGATGGGATAGGCAGAGGAATTGCACATGCTTTAGCGAGAGCAGGTGTCAAAGTTGCTGTTTGTGATATAGATATTCAAGCTGCTGAACGAGTTGCACTTGAATTAAGGTTGTCAGGCAGAGAGTCGCATGCGTATAGCGTTAATGTTGCTAATGCTGAATCTATGTTTGCGCTCAGTCAACAGGTTGAAGAGCAAATGGGTCCAGTTACTATATTGTGTAATAATGCTGGTGTGATGCTAGCGGGATCGATTGTCGATGCTTCTAAATCCGATTGGGATTGGATTTTTGATGTTAATTTGTATGGCGTTATTAATGGAGTGAATGCATTTGTTCCATGCATTAAAAAAAATGGTGGTGGGCATATTGTGAATACGGCATCGATGGCAGGATTGACCCTCCCTCTGCAACCTAGTTCAGGAATTTATAGTAGTTCTAAAGCTGCTGTTGTGAGTTATTCAGAAAATTTATCTTCTGAATTAACTGGTGATGGAATTGATGTTTCAGTCTTGTGTCCGTCACGCGTTAACACTCGTATTTGGGAAGCAAATAGAAATCGCCCAGAATCTTATGGGCAAGGTAACGCAGTAACGAAACCTGAAGAAGCGGTAGATGATATTGATGGTATGGACGTAGGACCAATAGTGGTTAGGAGCATTTTACAGTCAAGATTTTATATTTTTACTGGTGATGATGTTCGTGCACGTATTGAAAAGAAAAATGAACAGCTAATGCGCGATATAAAACTTCATGAAGATGATTTAGAGCCTGGTTCTGTTTGGCATTAAAATTGATCAAATTTTCTAATTATTAGTTACTATTTGTTCTATTTGATCAATATGGTCGTTTAAGTGTTCAATATGTGAACGTAGTTGTTGCCGTAGTGATCTTCGACCATAGTTGCCAATTGAACCAGGGCGTCCCCACTGTGCATCTGGGGTGTGAGAGAGTAATTTAATTGTATTTGAAAGTTCGTTACGTAGGTCTTGGAGAAGTTGATTACTGTTGGCTTGTGTATTTTGTTCTGACTCCTCATCCCATTCGCGTCGTGTGGGATCGGTCATCCAGGCCATTTGGTTAATAAATTCCCCATTATGCTTTGCATAGCTAATCATATGGTTAAGAATTCTTGCAGGAGACCATTCAGGATCTCGTGATTGGCGAAATTCATTGTTATTTAACTGATTGAGAATGGTAGCAAGTCGGTCAGGTAAAGTAGCAAGTTCTTCTACCAAGGGCATATATTTTTCAGGGGCGCCAGTTACGAAGTCAATCCTTGACATTAAATTTTCTCCAACAATAGTTCAAATTCAACGGATGATCCTGCTGGTAATGATGCTACTCCAAAAGCAACGCGTGCGCCAACTCCATTGATATCCCCAAATAAATCTTTAAGTAGTTCACTCGCCCCATTTACAACAGCTGGATGTTCTTTATAGTCTGTGGTGGCTGAGACATACCCTACACTTTTAATCACTCGTAAATTTTCAAGAGAACCTAGTAATGTATTCACTGCTCCTAAAGCATTAATTGCACAGATTCTTGCTGCCGCGTACCCTTCTTCAGTACTTACATTATCACCTAACTTTCCTGGGTTTAGTAATTTCCCACTTTGAACTGGTAATTGCCCTGAAACATAGATGTATTTTCCTGATTGAACTGCAGGTGAATAGACGCCACCCGCTTTCGGATTCGGAAGTTCAATATTTAGCTCTTGCAGACGTTCAATAATTGTCATGATTTTCCTCTTCGATAAGACGTGAAAGAATCCCTTCGTACTCTTCCTCACTATAGAAATGAATAGTTAGAGTTCCCGATCCATCTTTGGCACGTTGGACAGTCACTTTTGTACCAAATAATCGCTGTAATGTAACGCTGATATGTTTAATATCCGGCGGCATAGTTTCTAATTCTATTGAAGGATCTTTTGTTAAAGTATTTTCTATTTCAGTAGGATTTTTATGATCGCGTTGATTCTTAACAATATTTTCTGTCTGTCGAACATTTAAATTGCCATCGATTATTAAATTAAGGCCATTTATCATATCTTCATGGGTATCTAATCCTAGAAGCGCTCGTGCGTGTCCTTCGGTAATTTCAGCACTTGTTAGTGATTCCTGAATCGTGGCAGGTAATTCAAGCAATCTAAGAATGTTCGTAATTGTTGTTCGAGATTTACCGACACGGTCAGCAATTTCTTGCTGTGTGAGATTAAAATCATTTGCTAGCTTTCGATACGCGGTAGCTTCTTCTAACGCGCTTAAGTCAGCACGTTGAATATTTTCTATGAGAGCTAACTCTAATAGCTCTTGCGGATTGGTTTCTTTAACTAATACAGGTATCTTTTCTAAATTTGCTATTTTAGCTGCACGCCATCTTCGTTCTCCTGCGATCAATTGGAAAGTACCATTTTTTTGATCAGATACTAGTAATGGCTGTAATATTCCATGTTCTTTTATTGAACTAGCTAATTCTGATATTTCTTGTTCGTTAAATTCTGTTCTTGGTTGATTAGGATTGGGTTTTATATTGTCTGTGTTTACTGTCAAAATATTTAAATCAGAAGTACTTTCCTGATTGGTTTGCATTTTATCTTCAACGTAGTTTTCTTCATTCTGTTGACTATCTGGTATCAAGGCAGATAATCCACGTCCTAGTCCAGTTTTCCGTGACATTATAGTCTCCTTATTAACTATGGTGTCCATTTGATAAATTTAGAAATTCTTCAGCAAGTTGGTTGTATGCTACTGCACCTGCAGATTCAGGATCATAATCTAAAACAGATATTCCATGACTTGGTGCCTCGGAGAGTCTTATTGATCGGGGTATTACTACATTAAATGTCTCGTTGAAATGTGCGCGTACTTCCAATTCAACATCTCGTGAGAGGTTTGTACGCGCATCATACATCGTAAGTAAAATGCCACAAATTTTTAGTTTTGGGTTAAGATTTTTTTGTATTAATTCAACAGTATTAGATAGATGTTTTAATCCTTCTAATGCAAAATATTCACATTGAACAGGAATCAGCACGCTATCAGCTGCCGTAAGGGCATTTACTGTTAATAAACCTAAAGATGGTGGGCAATCAATAAAAATTAGATCATATTCTTCACGAAGGGATTCTAAAGTATTTTGCATCCGATATTCACGTGCCAGGTGTGATACAAGTTCTACTTCTACTCCTGCAAGTTCGGGTGCTGAAGGCACTATTGATACTCGTTCCATTGCGGTGCTCATTATACCGTTACGCAGTGAATAGTTATTTAGGAGCGAATCATAGAGTGCGCTATTGTTTGGTGAATTGAATCCAATCGCTGAAGATGCATTAGACTGGGGATCAGCGTCAATAATGAGTACATTTTTATTCATCTTTCCTATTGCAGCAGCTAGCGAAACAGTTGTGGTTGTTTTTCCAACACCACCTTTTTGATTGGCGATTGCAATAATTTGACTCAATTCAATCTCCCTGATGATTGTGGTCGAAAGCAGACGGTCTATCAAGTACTCTCTTGCAAATAATTTTTTTTGGGGGAAGTGGTAGAGGTCCTATTTGTTCTATCGAACTCGTTGCATATGCAGCTGCGAGCCTACCAGCATGTTGTTCTCCATGGTTTAAGCTTAATGTAAATGCGGTGGCAAAGATATCCCCTGCACCAGTCGAATCTAGTTCAAGGTTAGTTGGCACAGGTTGTATTTTTATAATTTTATCAGATCTATGAACCATTGCTCCTTGTTTTCCCAATGTTGTGATGATCCTTGCTCCTGTTGCCAGTGTTTGATTTACCTGTTCTTTACTCCAGAATTTTGCTTCTTCATCGGATCTAAAAATTGAGAATGAACGAGAAAAATATTGTAAAAGAGAGTTAAAATGAGATATATTTGAATAAATTATTTTATAATCTCCTCTTCTTTGAAGTCCCTGTGTTAGTAAAGATACATTGCTTATATTGTTTGCAAATTCTAAAAAGGGCGATATTTCAATGTCATCTTCAATTAAAGGCGCCATTATCAAAGTGTTAGTATTGCGCCAAGACTTGGGTAGATCGTCAAGGGTAATTCTTTTTGAAGGTTTTTGGAGTAATTTTAACTCGCGCTCTTCATTTTTGCTGTTAATTTCAAATGTTAATACTTTTTTGTCAGGAATGACATGAAGTTCATGCTTTTTTAGAACCCCAAGATCAAGTTTTGAATTTCCTATAGTTAATATCCGTGCTCTGTAACCCATGGAATCAATGACTGAGGCAGCGTACGCTACTGCACCACCCAGCTGTATGCCTTTTAGGGTATGATCGATAGACATGGAACCAACTAGAAGAATAGGTTCTTGCGAATATTCACCCAATTTTTTCTCCGGATCAATTATTAGGGGAGAAAATATATTATTCCGGCATTACCTCTATTTGTCTTTCTCGGCCTTTACCAATACTTTGGGTGGTAACGCCCTCTTCGCCTTCTAATGCTAAGTGCACAATCCTTCTTAGAGCTGCTGGCATCGGTTCTAATGTGATCACATCGCCTGTGGTGCGGACCTCCTCTGCTATCTCTTTGGCCATCGTTGTTAGGCTTGCTTCGCGTCTATGTCGATACCCATCAATGTCAATAGCATAAACAGAATTCCCCTCAACTTTACGCGAAACAAGAACGTTAGTGAGGTATTGTAACTGTTGAAGAGTTTCTCCTTTACGGCCAATGAGCATTGCGAGATTGTCTGGGTCAGACTCACCTTCACTGAAAATATCAAATACTTGATTGACACGACCTAACCCATCACCAGCGGTTTCAGGGTCTCTGACAGTAATATGGGTATCTGCAAATCCAAGTAAATTTAACAAATCTCGGAGTGTACTACCGAAAAGATCAATTTCATCGTCCCATTCAGCTTTTGAAGATACAGGTATGTTTTCGGTTGGCGCACCTGGTATCTTGATTTCATCAGATTTTGTGACAGGAATAATTTCTCTCGCATTTTCTTCGCGATTCGACTGACGTCTATCTTTGCGTTGCCTTTTATTGTTAGGGTTGATCTCGCTATTTCGGTTACCACGATTCGACGATCCTTGTTCGCTACGTGTGTTCCCGTTACGTCGATTAGTCTGGCGTCCACGCCTTGTAGGTCTTCGATTGCGGTTACTGCCACTTCGCTTAGCGGTTACTCGGACAATTGCCTCTTCACCACCTAAACCAAGAAACCCCTTACTTCCTTTACGAATTACTTCGACGTCTACTTGATCTTTTCGACGTCCTAGCTGTTCTAGCGCCCGTTCTACGGCGTCTTCGACGGTTCGTCCGCTGGTTTCCGCCACTTCCATTTGTAGTCTCCATTTCATTTATTTCAGCCATTTCGACTGTGTTTTGTGTATTTATTTCCTTCTGTGCATTAGTAGAAAGTTCCCTTTTCTTTCTCATTGGTGTAGGGATTAGACTTTCCCAAGTAAAATCTCCTGGTCCTACATATTTCCACTGGAGCATTATGCCAATAATTGTACTAAAACCCCAGTATACGCCAAGGCCTGCAGGTAGTGTAAGCACAAACCATCCAAACATCATAGGCAACATCCATTGCATCATTTGATTCATTGATTGTTGTTGGGGAGTTTGTGTTGCTGGATTACTAGAAGTTGATATTTTTTGCTGTAACCACATAGATGCTCCTACGATAATGGCAAGCAAAAATCCACCACGAGCCCCTAAATCCAGCCATAAGAACGTAGTGGAAAGTGGTATAACATTTTCTAGAATTTGATAAGAGTAAACACGCGGTGCAAGATCCACCAAGGATTCAGGGGTAGAACCTAAGGTGATACGGATAACTTGGTAGAGTGCAATAAAAATTGGTAATTGAATTAATTGCGGGCCAAGACACCCTAAGGGGCTAACGCCGGACTCTTTGTATAGTTTCATAGTTTCTTCAGATCTTCGCTTAGGATCTGAGTATTTTTTCTGAATTTCCTTCATTTGAGGCTGTAAACCTTGCATGGCTTTTGCAGATCTTAATGTTTTTAATGTTAATGGGAATAGCAATACTCTTGAAATGATTGTAAAGATAATTATGGCAATTCCATATTGATTAAAAGTAAGTGAACTCAATATCAGCATAAAATTTAAAAGCGGTGTTTCGAGTCCGGCTTGCCAGATAGCTCCAATAGGCACGGTTAATCCTCCCTTTTGTAACGATTACTTACGTTACCTGTTTGAGGATTGATATGAATAATTTCACCTGAATGACTGAGTATAATTGCCTGATTGTTGATTAATAACGGTCTTGGCAAGAATTTTGCATCTTCAATTTTACGTTTCCAGAGGATATTTCCAGTACCTTGTTCTAGTCCAAAAATATTACCTTTTCTACATATAACAACTATGACTCCGTTTGAAACAATTGGGGTTGTGCTGAAATTTAAACCTTCATGGGTAGACTTCCAGAGCATTTCACCATTTGTTGGGTTAATTGCGGCTATGATCCCACGGGTGGTTACTACATATAGTGTTCCTGAAGAAAGTAAGGGCTTTGCAATTATCCAGCCGTCTAAAGATAGCTCCCAGTCTTTATCGAGTGAGTTGGTGGCGGTAAATGAACTTAAACGGCCCCCAAGAGTACCTGCAATAAGCTTACCTGTTGCCGTTGACAAGCTAGAAGCAACCCCGCCAGAAAGGGTTATTTCCGAATCGATAGTACCGTTTGATAAGTTAATACCGACAATCTTTTTTGTATCAAGGGAAGCGAGGTAAATAACGTTTCCAAAAATAACTGGAGAAGCCCAAACTCGACCTTCTACCTGCTCAAAACTATCAATTAATGCACCATTGTCTTTATTAATGACCAATATGTTGCCATTTTCTGTTGTGACGTAGAGTCTTCCATTATGGATAATAGGCTCTGAGATAATTTTGGAGCCTACATCTCGCATATCAGTCCAGTTTAGACGCCCTGTTGTTATATCGATCGATCCTACTTGGCCGCTGTGATCTGCAATGAATGCGGTATTACCTTCAATTACTGGCGTTGCGTAGAATCCATCGAAATTTTTATCATCCTGCTTGTAGGGGAACCTCCAGCTTTCTAAAAATCTTCCCGAACTATTGAGGGCACCTCCACTGAGTACACCTCGTTTAAGTTGCAGTATAACAGTGTCATTTTTTTCAACTGGATCTGCCCATCCCTCTGGGCCACTAACATCAGCGCAACCTGTACCTATAAGTACTAGTAGGGTTAGCAATAAAAGTTTCACGTGAAACATCGGCTCCTTTATGCAATTTAGTACGCGGTTAAGCATTAGATCTGTCAAACCCCCTGTATTCTGTTTTTTTTGAAGGAACAGGGTCTAGGCCTCCTGTTGCAAATGGGTGACATTTTAGTAGTCTTTTGATTGTAAAGACGGATCCTTTGGTGACCCCAAATCTAATTATTGCAGTATGGGCATACGCCGAACAGGTAGGGCTATATTTACACGAAGGCCCTAGCAAAGGCGAGATAGCAAATTGGTAGGTACGAATCAATCCAAGTAAAGTTGATTTTATTGATTTAGACAAATAATTACTCACTATCTATAATTCTAACTGTAATATATCGATTGATCTCTTAATATCTATCTCTAGCTCTTTGTAACTCGCTTCAGATGCTTTTCTTGATGGTATTGCTACGATATCGAGACCAGGTTTTATCGCATAATCACGAATTATCGCACGTAGCCTTCGCTTAATTTGATTACGTGTAACAGCACAACCAGTGGCTTTATTGACTGAATACCCCACACGGCTGTAGCCAAGATTATTTGGACATGCAACGACCTTCAATATTTTCCCACGCGCATGTCTTCCGTGTTTCATGACATTTGAAAAATCTTGACTATGACGTAAACGAGTTAGTTTCTTATCTGTTAGTTGGTTCACAATATTTTTATACAGTTAGTCTCACTCTTGCACGACTACGTCGTCTAGCCAGAATGTGTCGACCATTTTTTGTTGACATACGTGCTCGAAATCCATGTTTTCGTTTACGTGGGATTCTTTTCGGTTGCCAAGTCCTTTTTGGCATAAAATCGCTCCGATCTCGGGCGTTTCGAGGTTATTCTAAATGTTTATTCTAAATGCCTTGAAAATCCTCAAGGTATCTGAGTATAGGTCTGTACAGCATGTCAAGCAATCACGATTATAAAAATAGTTGATCTTTTCTTCAGATTATTTATAGAAGACAAATTCTCTGATTCACTCTAAGCTGTCGAGTATTGTAAAGTTAGTACATGTTTTATACTAAACTGGTTGGATAAGGAGTAATTCGTGCGACAGATATATGCCGTTTTCACGGGGTTGAGTTTGAGTTTTTTTCCTTCGGTGATCCTAGCTGGTAGCGAATCTCGTTCTTTGGAGCCTAGCGTTGATTTGCAGATTGTTACTTTTTGGACAATCTTCGGTTTAGCAAGTTTAGGCATTATTATAAGTTTAGGCTATCTATATAGAAGAGAGCGAGATTTAGACTGGGATTTTCAAAAACCTGATGTTTCTCATGATAATGATCATTAATTAGATATTTACAGGAGTTTTTATGCTTTCAGTAGGTTCACAGATGCCAGAATTTGTTGTGCGAGATACCGAACGACAAAAAGTATCTGATCAAGATTTTAAAAATACAGTGACAGTCATTGCATTTTATCCAATGGCATTTACGGGTGGCTGAACAATTGAAATGCAAGAGTTTCAGGAATTGATTTCTCAATTTGAAGCTCTTGATGCCAAGGTCGTTGGTATCAGTGCAGATACATTCGCTTCTCAAGGTGCATTTGCTCAGCAAAATGGGTTTACTTTTTCACTTTTATCTGACTGGCCAAATTTGGCAATGATGGAAGCTTTCGGCGTGAAAAACGAAGCAGGCACTTCAGCAGTTAGATCGACATTCATATTTAATAAAGATTCAATTCTTCATGAAGTCATCGCAGATCAGGAAGCTTCAGATCATGCTCCTTTGGCATTAGAAGCAATTAAAGCTTTATAATTCAGCTTTTTAATTAGCGAATACGGATTACCATACTAATGCGTGTGATCTTCTGCAGTTCCACCTGTTGTTGGGATCATAGGTGAAAACGTATTATTTTCTGTGTTGATTTTAGGTAAGGGCATTTCAAGAATTTCTTTAGATACTGCAGCTACGAGATCTGGATCATTGGGTGTTAATAACACCAAAATACCTGAATCTCGTAAAGCAAGTAGATCGTTGACACTCGGTACGTTTTCAATAAGTGCTACTAAAGGTGCACTCAAACTTGCAGCAATATTACGAAAATGTAGTTGGTCTTTTATAAAAAAAGGTTCGGGGAGTGCACCTACGAAAACAGCGTCAATATTTCGCATGAATTTTAATGTTGTTAGTTGTTCATCATCTATATCTGGCAAGTTTAAAATTTGACCGATTTCAGATTCTCCAAATACGTTCGCTGGAGTTTGTTCGTAATCAAAAATTATAAAATCAATATTTTGATCTACTGCATCATTAATTATCTTTGTAGTTGGCGCCTCTATCTGGATTCCGACTGTATTTTCCTCAACATCAAATTTATATATTTTCTCTGCTAATGTGAGATTACAGCCGGCTTGTACCAACTTTTGGGCTTCTGTTTTATTATTAGCTTTTGCCATAATTAATATTTGTGGATTTGGTATAGTATTGGTTTCATGCGCAAAACCAATACTTCGACGTGAGGCGTTTTGAATTGTTTGCCTGAGTAAATTTTTTATTTTGCTCATTTTGCATTCCTTACAATGACGTTAATTGATCCGAGCGTACGTTGAGTCAGTGTTTGAGTGCAATGAATATGTGTATTGCATTTGGAAGAGTTCTTTTTTAGGAAGTTGTGAAATTGATGCAGACAAAATACGATGATATGACGATGGGACCTCTTCATGGAATACGAGTATTAGAACTTACACAAGCTGTGGCAGGGCCTTCATGTGGTCGTATATTAGCAGAAATGGGTGCGGAAGTTCTTAAAATAGAATCTTTAGAAGGTGATCCTTATCGAAATACTAATACCGTTGTTCCGAATGAAGGGAAACGGTTTCAATCTCTTAATTTGGGTAAAAAAAGTGTTGCTGTTGATCTTAAACATCCAGATGGACAGCAATTGGTACATGAACTTGTTATCGACAGTGATGTATTACTTACGAATTTTCGTTTTGGTGTTCCTGAAAGGCTTGGATTTGGTTACGAGCAAATTCGAACAATTAATCCACGACTGATATATGCTCGTATTACTGGTTTTGGATCAAAAAGCTCCCAAGTTGATCGCCCTGCAAGTGATCCAATGATGCAGTCGTATTCAGGTTTAACTGTTAATGGTGGTAAATTAAATGAAGAAGGACTTCCTATTTTAGCGAATAATACGATTGCTGATTATTCTGCTGGAATGGGTGCGGCAATTGGGGTACTTGGGGCTCTTTTAGCTCGTACATATACTGGTACAGGACAATTAGTTGATGCTTCCTTATTACGTGGTGCTTTAGTGTTACAAGATACTGCCGTTATGCGTGAACCTACGTATGATGCAAAAGTACGTGACATACTTGCTGATGAAATTAAAAAACTAAAACAGCGTAGCGGATCATTTAGTGAAGTTAATGATCTACGTGAATCGATTAATCGTGGAGGTTCGATTGGCATTGGCAAATTGATTGCTGGTCCACGTCAAGTGAAAGATGGTGTTATGACTCTTGGTGCATTAACCCCGGCTAATCGCGCAGCAGCAGCTCGTGCTCTTGAAGTGACTCCTGATGAAGTAGCCATTCTTTCAGATAAAACACATCCAGAACATGAAGAACAAATGGAAAAGATTTTGGAGCGAACAAAATTACTTTTTGCTAGTCGCACCGTTAATGAATGGACGGAAATTTTTAATCGGGAAGGATGCCCCTCTGCACCGGTTAATATTCCAGAGTTGATGTCAGATGATCCGATAGTGCAAGAAGCAGATCATATGGTTGAATTGGTGCATCCTGTTACTGGACCTCAACGAGTAGTAGCTCCTCTAGTTGATTTGTCTGATACTCCTACAAAAATTCAACATGCAGCTACGCCATTGGGTAGTTATACTCGTCAAGTTCTTACTCAACTTGGGAAATCTGATGAAGAGATTTCTCGATTGATAGATGCCAAGGTAATTGCTGAATATCTTGGTCCAATTTCTGACTAGATTGGCTTAGGAGTCAGCTATTCATTGGATTCTCGCGGCTTTGATAGCAGCCCATTGTTTTGCAATTGTAAGTATTACTGACAAAGTGATAATGAATACCCTTGGTTTGGGTGTTCGTTCTTTTTTGCTATTTATTGGCTTTCAATGTTTTGTTATGTGTATTGCAATTTGTATTTTTGTTCCATTTCCGTTTGATATTGACTTCGATATTTATGTTCGTGGTTTTTTGATGGGAATAATGTGGGGGTTAGCAGCACCTTTGATTATTACTGCAATTGCACGTGAAGAAGTGTCTCGTGCAGCACCTATTTTTCAATCTTATCCCTTGCTTGTTGTGTTGCTGGCTGTTGTCTTTTTAGGTGAAAATCTTTCACAGTATGAATTTTTAGCTGTGATGTTGGCAATAGGAGGTGCCGTACTCTCTGCATTAAAATTTACAGATAATAAGCGGGTGAAATTCAGTGAAGTTACACTTTATTTAGTTATTGCAATCGTACTAGTGTCTGTTTCGCAAATTCTCCTAAAAACAGTAACGGATGAGTTATCTTTCTGGCATGCGTTAGTTTTCAGATACTTCGGGATGGCACTTGTCTTGATGCTGTTATATCTGCGTAAGTCATATGTTTTTGAAATATATTATTTTATGAAAAAACCATATGCTTCATTGTCACTTACAATCGATGTTGGTGCTGCTGTCTCTGCTTCGGCTCTCTTAACATATGCGATAGCAAAGGGGCCTGTGTCGTTAGCGAGTGCTGTTGTGAGTGCTTCGCCATTGATTGTATTCTTTATGAGTGTTTTTGTAGCAGCAAAGACCCCATGGCTTGCGACAGAGCAATTAGGTCGAAACGTGTTAATACAAAAATTTATCGCTACTTTGATGGTTGTTGTAGGTCTTACCGTTTTAGCAGTATCGTCTATTTAACTTGGCTTCCGTAGGTGATGCATTGTTGCTTGTTCAAAAGCATAAGCAATTTTCAGCAATTCAATGTCTCCTTTTGGTTTTCCTACAATTTGCAAGCCGACAGGTAAGCCGGATGCAGTAAAGCCACCTGGTACAGAAATCGTCGGTAAACTTGTGATGGAAATAGCACAGCATACTGTCATCCAATCAAGATATGTGGGGAATTTCACTCCTTCAATTTCTTCAATCCACGGTGTCTCAATATCGAAAGGAGCAACCTGAGCCGCAGGTAGAATAAGCGCATCATAAGTTTCAAAAAAAGCTGCAATGTTTGCATAAATTTCTGCACGAAGTTGTTCTGATTCAAGAATTTCTTGAGAACTTAATTTCATTCCCTCGTCTATATTCCATAGAGCTGTATCTTTAGTATGTGCCCTCCAGTCTGTGTATTTACTATCAAGGGTTCTTCCTAAATTTGCTAGTCCAGCTGCTCGTTGTATTTGGAACACTTCCATGGCTTTTGATAGGTCTGGCGAGGTTTCAGTAACCTCCCATCCAAAATCTTCAAATACTATTGGAGTCTGGGCAATAACCTCGCCCACTTCAGAAGCTATGGGCAGTCCATGTAAATTTGGGCTATAAGCAATTCTGTAAGTGGATGAAGGTTCATTTTCTATCTGTGAGAGTAGATCTTTGAATATGGCTCCTGGTTCTGGAAGCGTCAATGGATCAGATAGATGTGGTCCTGCTTGGACTGCAAGTAGGAATGTTGCATCTTTAACAGTTCGTGCCATTGGGCCAGCTGTGGACATTCTGCCGAACCATGTCGAATTACCCCCAGAAGGGACACGGCCAATTGAAGGTCTCATACCTACGATATTGCAAAATGAAGCTGGGTTACGAAGTGATCCTCCCATATCGCTGCCATCGGCTATCGCTAGCATTTCTGTAGCTATTGCAACAGCAGCACCACCGCTACTACCTCCAGGTGTTCGTGTTTGGTCATATGGATTCAATGTTGTACCAAAGACGTTATTGTATGTTTGTGAACCAAGCCCCAATTCTGGAGTATTTGTTTTTCCAATGAAGAGTGCTCCTGCCTGTCTTAAACGGGCAGCCATTGGTCCATCTTTTTCTATTATTTGATCTTTATAAGGAATATAACCTGCTGTCGTCGGAAAGCCTGCGACATCATTAAGATCTTTAACAGCCATTGGTATACCGTGTAAATCACCGCGGTTATTGGTTTCGATCTGGTCAGCAGCATGTGCAAGTTTTAGTGCTTCATCTCTTGGCAATAAATTAACGATTGCATTGAGTTGTGGGTTATGTCTTTCAATTCGATCGTACGTTTCATTCATTACATCGACAGCTGAGAAAGTTCCGTCTCTTAATGCAGTACTAAGTGCAATAGCACTATTCCATTTCATCATGTGATCACTCCGATTTATATTGTTGTTTTGAAGCTTAAGTGTTTTTACTGGAATATTCCATGTGAAATTCATACTTCTAATGGTAAAAAACTATACTGATGTATAAGTTACGTTGATGACAAAAAAAATTAGTGTTGGGAGCTATTGTGCAGATTACAGATTTGCAGACGGTTGTTGTTGATGCAGCGAGTGAATTTCTTGCTAATCCATCGGCTAGTAAGCGGACATGGATGTTTGTCGAAATTCATACAGATGAAGGTCTTATTGGGATAGGTGAGTGTAGTCAAAGTCGATTAGATGCAGGGGTTGCTGTTGCTATTGACGAGATGAAATCTTATTTTATTGGAAAAAATCCCGTTGGTCTTATGCATGGAGCTCGACAACATTGGCTCAATAATCCCTTCGCAAGTCGAATACGTTATGCTGCAGTAAGTGGTATTGAGCAAGCATTATGGGATTTAACCGGGAAGGCATTAGACCAGCCTGTCTACGTACTGCTTGGAGGAGCTGTTCGCGAAGATATTCCTCTCTATGCAAATCTCAGTCAAGCCACTCAAAGTCGATCTCCATCTGATCTTGCTGAAGCAGCATCGCGTGCTGTTGCTGATGGATTTCAAGCGGTAAAGATCTATCCATTTCCCCAACCAGCCGAGGTAACCTTTGGTCGAGGTGTTGCGCTTACTAATCAAGAACGAGATCTTGCTGAATCTCGTATACAGTCAGTGCGTGAAGCCATAGGTCCAGACATCAAACTACATACTGATTGGGCCTGGGCTGTTACTCCTGCAGATGCAAAAGAAATGGCACACAGACTTCTGCCTTATGATCTTTTTTGGATTGAAGAGCCATTTAGGGAAGATGATCATGCAGAGTTAAATGCTTTACGTAGATTCATACAACCACGACTTGCAGGTGGTGAACAGTTATCAAAACTGATCTCTTTTCGAGAACTCTTTGAAAATCGTGCATTAGATGTCGTGATGCCTGATGTGAAATGGATTGGTGGAATTTCTGCATTTAGAGAAGTAGAGGCCATTGCATCCGTTTATGATGTTGAAGTTGCCCCTCATAATATGTCAGGACCAGTTGCTACTGCGAGTTCAGTTCATCTCAGTGCTGTTAGTAATAATTTCTTATCTTTAGAGTATGGTTATGCTGGTGTTCCATGGAGAGATGAACTTGTTAATGGAACTGAGATAGTAGAAAATGGGACTATCCCGTTACCAACAGCCCCCGGTCTAGGTATTGAATGGAATGGAGATGCAGCAAGACGTTTATCGGTAGGATAAGTCTTTAAAAGAGGTGTATATGCGTTATGATCATATAATTATTGGAGCTGGTTCAGCAGGTGCAATTCTTGCGACAAGACTTTCTGAGGATCCCAACAAATCAGTTTTATTGCTGGAGGCAGGTCCTGACCATGAAAATATTGAGAGTCTGCCAGAAGAAGTAAAATATGGTTATGCATCAACCAAAAGTATTTGGACGAGTGATTACAATTGGCAGTACCGTGCACGTGCCACTGATGTTGCAGAGATTGATATACCACGAGGGAAAATTACAGGTGGTTCGAGTGCTATTAATGGACAAATTTTCCTAAGAGGTCTTCCTGAAGATTATGATAATTGGTCTGAGTGGGGTAATAATCTTTGGGATTTTGAGCAGTTACTACCTTATTTTAATAAAATCGAAACTGATGTGACGTATGAAGATAATCCTGGAGATTTTCATGGATCGACAGGTCCTATTATTTGCCATCGATTTCCTGAGGAGGAATGGCAGGCAGGGTCACGCGCATTTGTTGATGCATGTCTTGATGCAGGATTTCCGTTTTGTGAAGATGCGAATGCTCCAGACACTATTGGTGTCGGACCGATACCATTGAATAACCCTGGTGGTATCCGTTGGTCAACTTCAATCGGATATTTGGGACTCTCACGACATAGACTGAATCTGACGATTCGATCTAATGTCACAGTAAAAAATATTCTCTTCGATACTTCTAGTGATACGCCACATGCTAAAGGAGTATGTGCTGTTTCTGATGGTGAAGAATTCATTGTTGAAGGCGACGAGGTTATTCTCAGTGCTGGCGCGATTGCCTCTCCACAAATATTGATGCTTTCGGGTATAGGTCCCGCAGATCATTTAGAAGAACATGGAATTAATGTACTTGTGGATTCCCCTGGTGTGGGTCAAAATCTCCGTGACCATCCTTTATTAGGAATTCTCTGGGCGACGAAACCTGAAGTTGAGCTTGACCCTATCGGCCCAAGATTACAAGTGCTCTTACGATACACTGCTGATGGATCGGTCATTGATAACGATATGATTGTGTATCTTTCACATGCTGCTAGTGCCCGCAGAGATGATCAATCAGGTGATGTTATACATCCTGTGGGGATTAATGCTGGTTTAGGCTTAAATTTGGCATTTTCCAAAGGTGAAGTGCGATTGAATTCTGCTGATTACCGAGAACATCCCTACCTTGATTATAATTTATTGGCTGAAGATGAAGATATTCGTCGGTACCGCGATGGCGTACGTCTTTTAGTGACACTCGAAAATCATCCTGCGATGGAGAATTTAGTACAAGATAGAGTATACCCACTGGATACCGATCTGATTTCAGATGAGGCACTTGATGCATGGATTCGTAAGAGTGTGCAAACTGGCCATCATGTTTCGTGCACAGCGAAAATGGGTCCTCGGTCAGATGAGATGGCTGTTGTCGATCAGTTCGGAAAAGTATATGGCGTTAATAATTTGCGTGTTGCTGATGCGTCTATCATGCCTGAATGTGTGAGGGCGAATATTAATGCAACAGTTATGGTTATTGGCGAGCGTATTGCGAGTTTTATTTTAGAAGGTAATTAAAGAGAAGAGGCAAAAATGACATTTGCAACATATCCAAGTCTCGATGGTGCCTCTGTATACATTACAGGTGGTGCTTCAGGTATCGGTGCCGAGATCGTGAAGGCTTTCGCGGACCAGAACTCAAAAATTGGATTTATTGATTTTGATCAAACCAATGGAGAGAAATTAACAAATGAATTGCGTTCAAATGGTGTCGATATTCACTTTGAATTCTGTGATTTGAGAGATATAGAAGCTTCACGAGCGGCATTTAAAAAACTTGAAGATACATTGGGCCCTGCACGTGTACTCGTCAATAATGCTGCACGTGATGATCGCCATCAATGGCAAGATGTGACTCCTGAATATTATGACGAGCGTATTGCTACCAATTTACGGCACATGTTTTTCTCTATCCAATCAGTAGCGCCAGGGATGATTGAGGCTGGTGGTGGTTCTATTATTAACTTTGGATCAGTTTCGTGGTGGGTGAAGCGTGGTGGTATGCCAGTCTATACAACATCGAAAGCTGCGATACATGGTATGACTCGATCGTTCGCACGTGATTTAGGGCCTCATCGTATTCGCGTTAATACGGTCGTTCCAGGTTGGATTATGACTGAGCGGCAGAAAGAACTTTGGGTGACACCTGAAGGATTGGAAGAAGCACGTAAAGAACAATGCTTACCGGATTTAATAGATCCTGTGTACCCAGCAAGAATGGTGTTATTTTTGGCTTCTGATGATGCTGCAATGTGTACAGCGAATAATTATATGGTGGAAGCTGGCATGATTTAATCTAAGACAGCTTATGTAGCATTTTGCTGCGCAACTTTATAGATGTTTGTGTGTCGGATTCGTGCAATTTCAGTTCCAGATGCATCAAAAAGGGCACCATCACAAATAGCGTAATGGTGCCCTCGTTTTTCATACGTTTCTACAAAATGGCCAGTGAGTATAAATGTTTGACCTGCCTCAGCACGTTTGAAATTTTGCACATGACTACTGACGTGGATAGCAGGGTGTCCATAGTCATAGGAATGAGCGAGTAATGGCATCATTTGTCGTGCAATCAATGCTGGGTGTACTAAGGGATTTCTTCCTGTAAATAAACCTTGAACATCACCTGCATCAATGCCAGTTTCGTTTGCATATTCTTCAGAAATCTGAAATGCGAATGTCCTGAGATCTTCACCAATAGGTGCATTATCGATTGTTAAGAATTCACGATTATCCAATACAGGATCAGGGTTCAAATTGTTTGAGAGCTGTAATGTATCGAGCCAATGAGCTTTACCTAAGCCAAGAGTTCCTCTGAGGCACGCCTCTCCGTCATCTTTTGTCGCAACAAAATGGTGAGTACCTTCGTCATCTTTTGTCACAATAAATTGCACTTGTGTCCCTGGATATGTCGGTCGACGAAACATGACATGTATCCAGCCATGATCAAGCCATTCAATTCCCATCGCCTGTAAAATACTGGGGATACACCATCCGTACAAAGTAACTCCACCAACTAATGCTCCACCAAAACCATAACGTGACGCTCCTTCAGTGGTATGGATGGCATTTTGTTTCAACATTGCAGGATCATTTGGGTCCTTCATTGTCGCAAGAAATGAATTTTCTAGGATGACAGTGCTGCTCATGTATGATTCCTCAAGAAGCATTTTATTCATTCGATAGTTCAAGTTCTACATTCTGTAGTGATACCATAGATTTATGAAAATATTCTCTATTTCCTTAGCTCTTGTTCTTTTTACAGCTGTTGCATGCTCTAGTGAAGATACTGCAACAAAAGATTCACTGCGTGCTACCCAAGAAGGTTTAGCGACACTCTCTGTCGAAGTCACAAATTTGAAGGCAGAAATAGCAGAATTGGAAACTACGATAGCAGAACTCCAAGGTACTATTATTGCACAAAATGATCAGCCGAAGTCGAGTGATGGTTATTAGAATGTACTGATGGCCTATTGCTAGTTCAAAGCATGTTCAGTGTAGAGATAAAATAAAGTCCTGTGAGGTGTAATGATGAGTACCCGTGAAGTGCATTTGATAAACCGTCCAGTTGGATTACCGAATGATGAATGTTTTGACATCGTTGAGGTAGAACTACCTACTCCTGAAGATGGTCAGGTCTCTGTTCAAAATTTGTTTTTCTCTGTCGATCCGTACATGCGAGGGCGGATGCGAGATGTTGCTTCTTATTCACCTCCGTATCAACTAGGGACAGTCATGCATGGTGGTGCAGTTGGCGAAGTAACTGCTTCAGAACATGGCGATTTTGCCGTAGGTGATCTAGTACAAAGTAATTTAGGTTGGCGTGAGGCTTACACTACATCTGCAAGCTCATTAGTGAAATTACCTGCAAACGTTGATATGCCGTCACATTATCTGGGAGTCTTGGGTATGCCTGGGCTTACTGCATATGTCGGTACATTGCACATTGGTCAGATCCGTGAAGGCGATACGTTCTTTGTCTCAGGTGCAGCCGGTGCAGTCGGGAGTGTCGCTGGGCAGATTTCCAAACTCAAAGGATGTCGAGTGATTGGTACTGCTGGATCAGACGATAAATGTTCTTGGCTGACGGATGATCTTGGTTTTGATGTTGCTATTAATTATCGTGACAGTGATCTCGTACATTCACTATCAGATGCAGCTCCCGATGGAGTTGATGTGTATTTTGATAATGTGGGCTATGAACACCTTGAAGCAGCGATCGCACTGATGAATGAAGGTGGTCGAATAGCTGCATGTGGATCGATTTCTGGATATAACGAGGAAGTACACAGACCCGGACCAAGTAATTTGTCATTGATTGTGGGTAAACGAATTAATATGCGTGGCTTTATCGTCTCTGACCACAGTGATCTTCGCTCTCAATTTCTTTCTGATATGAGTACTTGGATGTCTGAAGGAAAGATCACAACACAAGAAACAGTGGTTGAAGGTATCGAAAATGCAGCAGAAGCATTTCGCGGATTATTTGCTGGGACCAATATGGGAAAAATGGTTGTGAAACTCTAGCGATTGTGTTGGGCTTGTTTTACTTTAGGGATCTATAGAAGTGAGGGTATAGTGTCGATCCATGCTGTACAGACTGGTGGACAAGATCATGTCACGAAGCGACAGTCCTGGGATAATTGGGCTGGAAACCTACACGCATCACCGATCGAAATATTTCGCCCAACGACTGAAGATGAAATTGTAGCACTGGTTCAACAGGCAGCGAATCGTGGTTTGCGAATCAAAGCATTTGGTGCAAAGCACTCCTTTAGTGGTATAGCAGTCTCTGATGATTATATTTTGGATCTTACTAATTATGATCAAATCGTAGAAGTGGATTCCGTCAACGGATACGTCACAGTTCAATCTGGAAAAAAATTATCACACTTAAGTGAAGAACTGTTTACGTACGGATTTGCAATGGAGGATATGGGTGATATCGCATATCAAAGTATTGCAGGGGCGATTTCTACTGGTACTCATGGGACAGGTGCGACATTTGGGTGTATCCCGACTCAAGTACATTCGATGCGCATTATCACAGCAGATGGTTCAGTACTTAATTGTAGTAAGGATGAAAACCAAGATATTTTTCATTCTGCACGTGTGTCTCTAGGTGCATTAGGAATTCTTTCAACGATTACGCTCAAATGTGAAACAGCGTTTAATTTACACGCTGTGGAAAAGCCAATTGCATTAGATGAAGTCATGACAAATCTTGATGACTTTGTCGATAGCAATGAACATTTTGAATTTTTCTGGCAACCCAATATGCAGAATGCATTTACCAAACAAAATAATCGAACAACACGTCCTGAAGAACCTCTTACCGATTGGGAAAATTTTAAAAATGATGTACTAATAGGTGATTTTATTGCCAATAATCTGGTCAAAGTAGACAGAATTGCCCCACCGTTGAGCAGGTTCATACGACGTAATCTTCCTGTGACTTATCGAGAAGATTATGTAGATCGAAGTTACAGAGTGTTTACTTCGGAGCGCAAAGTGAAGTTCGTTGAAATGGAATATTTTATTCCTCGTGCTGCAGCAAAAGATGCTATGGAACGATATCGTACATTTCTCCAGCAAACAGGGATCGTACCGAGTATGTCGATTGAGATGCGTTTTACTGCAGCAGACGATATTCCACTCAGTATGTCGACTGATCGTGAAACATGCTCGTTTGCTATTCATTTACGTACACATGAACGCTATCAGCAATACTTTGAAGGATTTGAAACATTGATGCGAGAATTTGATGGTCGTCCGCACTGGGGCAAAATGCATTTCCAGACCAAAGATACGTTGATGCACTTATATCCCCAATGGGAGCAATTTCAAGTGGTTCGAAAAAAACTCGATCCAGACGGGCGTTTTACAAATGCGTACCTCAACAGAGTATTGGGACAAATAGAATAATTGTCTGTTCTATTGCTCCAAGGGACGTACTGCCTGTGTTTGTGTGATTAGTGCCACACATTCACCAGCATCATTCTCGAGTGTTGTTTGTACAACTAATGATGTTCGTCCGTTGTGAACGACTTCGGAGATTGCATCAATATAGTTTCCCGAAGCTTGTCGAAGGAAATTAATACTAAATTGTTGTGTACCGGCAAGTTGTCCTTTGGTGTGGATGTGTGCCCAAACAACACTAGCGATATCAGCGAACGACATCAATGCACCACCATGCATTGCTCCAAAAGCATGCTCAAGATCTTCTCGGCACTGCATGCGAATACGTGATTTTTCATCATCTGCTTCGATCAGCTCTAACTGAAAGAGCTCAGGGAATGGACCAGCATTTGTCAGTCGTTGTTTGGTCCGTTCAAAAATCGGTACATCCACAATGTTCGCCTTCTTTTATTCTTCATCGATAGACAAAGTTCATCATAAAACTTAACTATCGATTAATGCATTCTTAATGTAATTTCTGTCGTATTGTTTAAATATAAATTTATCAATTTAAGGTGCTTAAATAATGATCAGAACAGTTTTTTTTCCCATGCATTACCGCGTATTGGTTATTATCGCTATTGCCTGCAGCCTTGCATTTATTACAGGATGTTCAGGAGATTCCTCTGATTCTTCTGCGGCAGCAACGGCAGCACCAGCAGTAGCAACGACAGTACCAGCGGCAGCAACGACAGCACCAGCGGCAGCAACGACAGCATCAGCGGCAGCAACGACAGCACCAGCGGTAGCAACGACAGCACCAGCGGTAGCAACGACAGCACCAGCGGTAGCAACGACAGCACCAGCGGCACCACCACCAGTGGAAGCACCTTCACTTACAGCAAGTATTCCCGCTGCAAAGAAAGTAGCACCACCGACAGTTACTACAACCACAACAGGTCCAAAATATGTGTTTACTGATGTTAGTGCGCCAACATCAGTATCGATTCCTGATGGTGCATTACCCAGTGGTGTCACAATTGTTCCAGAATTATGGGAAGAAAAACGCACTGATCCTGATTCAGGAGTAGTGATCACTGAAAAGGTCTTTAAATTTGGATCGGAACATGTGGAGTTGAGTAAACCAGCACAGATCGAATTTGAAGTCCCTAAAGCAATGAATCTCTTATTGGTTCGATCTGTAGATGATGCAGGAAATCCTATTGCTGGTGCGAGTGCCCCTACGATCACTCGTAGTACTACATCTTCAGGGACAACGACTGTGACTGCGGAAGTGGATCATTTTAGTAATTATGTCTTTGCTTATACAGACTGGAATATCGTACGTGGTGACGAACAAGATATTGCGCAGTACTTCAATATTTCTGAGATATCGCAAACATCCTATCAATCTAAAGTTGGGGAAACAGTGGAAATTCCGTTTGCTGCCAATACGGTGCCTCCAGGTTTAGGTACGTACATGAGCAGGTTTGACGTAGATGTTGAGAGTCACAGTTTTTGGGATAATCATATCATTATTGGTTCAAAATCCGCGGTACATACAGACTATGGAGATTCTGATCCACATCTAAGGGCTTGGGTAACTGGTCATCAGACAAAATATGAGTGGTTACGGTCCTGGGAGATGACATTTAAATACGATATGCCTGTAACGAACTCTTCGCTGCATATTGAATGTGTCAAACCAGGAAACCACGAGTTTGAACTCGAATTTGAGAGCGATATTGTTCTGCGTGGTGAAGAACTAGAGAATTTTCAAGCTGGGCACTTGTTCATTGCTCTGTTTAACAGCGATAGTCTACTATTGTCACCATGGTCTAGCAAACAGGATCACTTATTTTTGTCCTATGACCGTGTATCTGATATGTCCATCAACTGTGCAAAGATAGAGGAGGCACCTAAAGTGTGTACCGGGCAAATACCACATGTAGTCTATGGTGTTGGCGCGACAGCAGGATCGACCGTTGAGATATATCTTGCCAGCAGTGCTACCGCACAATCATCTGCACGTTCTGTAACGTCAGTGGTTGTTGGATCAGACGGATCGTGGGGTCCTGTCAATCTTGACGATGGGTGTGCAGGGCAGACAATACTTTTCAAAGTTGATGGAGAATGGATGTCTCAGAGTGATGCATGGTCAGCTGGAGGAGTGCCTCCTGATCCAGTTGGTGGCTATCAGTTAACTCCGTAGTGTTGGCTGCAGTTATTCAATCAAAAAAAACCCCTCTCCGATCGGAGAGGGGTTTTTTAGTGTACTAACGTAGTGACTTAGCCGTCTTGTGACATCTTAAGACCACGTGAAACTGCCCAAATGGTAATCAGTATGAAAGCTAGTCCACCAAGCTGACTTCCTGATTCAACACTGACAAAGTTGTTAAGAATGAGCGTGGAGAATAACAAAATTACTCCAGCCGCAATTGCGACCCATCCGAGTGGAAGGAAAGAAATTGCGCCTTTGACATCACTATCTTTATAGGCGAGTCCAAGTGACAACCAGCCGATACCGGCAAGTAGTCCACCTAAACTATTGGCTCCTATACTTGCAGCATTAGTGAATCCACCCGCAATTGCGATGTTACCAGCTGTTGCAGCATCTCCAGCAGCACTTGCAGCAACAAAACGTTCACCCATTTCGATCAGTGCAACTCCGAACCCAATGCTCGTTACCCATACCGCAATGGAAGCGATGATACAAAAAATTCCTAAACTTTCGCATGAACCAGATACTGTCCCTTTGGTTGCAAGTAATCCAGCTGCATGAACAACTAAACCAACACCTATAAGTGTGAGTGCAATTTTAATGGCTGTAGCACCAGATGCGCTATTTGCAAGTATTGTTGTTATATCGTCTGTTTTTGTGTCGAAACCTATTTGGGTTTGCCACAAGATGTAACCTACAATTCCAGCCAATACTCCTAGTGCCATTGCGCGACCAGCGCTTTTGGTATCCATAAAGATCCTTCCTATTGTGTTTGTTATTAACACCTAACAGTTAAGATCATATATAAATTAGTCTGATTCGTACACTATTAAATGATAAAATGTATATATAAGTGTACATTTTATCATATATAAATTAGTCTGATGAACAGTGAATGCACACTCCTATTATGTCAAAAAGAAGTGTGTATTCATGAATGTGCAAGTAAAAAAACGATTCCTAGAAAAGTGCTGGAGGTGGGTCCATAACAGGTGTAATGACAAAGTCTCCTGTTTTTTTGCATTGCCCAATTGTTTTTTCTATATCAGAATATGTCGCTGCTTCCATTAAGAGGAAAAACGTGTGTTCAGTAGCATTTACTTGAAAAAACTGTATTTCTACGTTGTTTTCGTGAGCGTTTGCTTTAACCTGTTTCCACAAACCCATCGTCTCCTCATCCGCATTGGGTCCTCCGAAACAAGTTTCTGCGGTATGTGTGTGAGTAATATGGTAAGCAGACATAGATTTCTCCTTGCTAGAGATATTTGATATCTAACATTAACGTATTTAAATACGATTAATCTACTGTAAAGTTTGTGTGTTGTAGAAAAGACTAAACTTCTCTTGCAGTGATTCGTTCGATTACTATTTCGAAAAGTGCAACTTGATCCGCGGTCATATCTTTGTAACCATTGGCAAATTTTTGTCCTTCTGTCTCACCGTAATATTTTTGTGCCATTCGTAATACGACGGGATACATTAATTCATCTTGATCACTTTTGCGTACAGCACGTCCATCAATTATGACTGATTTATATGGTGGATCAGGATCGTCAATGCATAAAGAAACACGGTTGTCTTTTTCTATATTTTTCCATTTGAGTGATTGTGTCGACGTAAAGAGAAGTAAACCATGTTCACTCCAATCGTGCCAAATTGCACGCGTACGTGGGGCACCACCTGCATCAAGTGTTGCTAATGTGCTAACCAAAGGTTGCTTCAAAAATTCAGATATATTTTCAGGGATTTCATTCATCTTTATCTCTCATCGTTTATTGCATTTGCTGCAATGATTATCTAGGCGTGACATATTTTCTATTATTATATAGAGTGGCCATTAAGATCGGCATAGAAGCTACCTCCCTTAATGACCTTTCACAGTATAGCCAATTTACCAACTAGGGGGTTGATTCCGAGCCCACACAGCAATTGATATGAGTACTGTTGCTAAAAGTATTCCAAATACCAAACCCCAATTAATCTTCGTATTGAAAATATACATTTTTTGAAGATCGTTGAGTAGATTGCTCAATTGGTCTTGTTTGACGAGGTAGATGTTGTAAGGTGGTTCTGTCATATATATATATAGTTCTTAGCGCAAAATCTCACACTAGTGGGTCTATATGAAATGTTTTAAAGGAGTTAATATGAAATTGTTAGGACGTTTTTCTGTTACTAAAGGTTATGAACATTGGAAATCAGTATTTGATGCACATGCTCCAGCTAGAGAAGAAGCTGGAATAACAACAGTATTTACAGGAATGCAAGCTGACGATCCGAGCATTGTACATGTGTGTTTGGAAGTTGACAGCTTTGAGGGTATCCAGGAATTTATGCAAAAACCTGAAAATGCACAAGTGATACAAGAAGCAGGAGTGATTGTAGAAACACAAGTAATGACACCTATTATTGAGTGATTTTAATAGAACAAGGAAAATGAGGTATCGATATGGCTGTAGTAAATTTTCTTTCAGACATTCGTAATGCAACAGTTGCTAACGCGGTAATTGTCGTCTTTCACATATACATTGCTTTTGCGATCGAAGGGTTAAGTTTCCTCGTTATTGTCATTCCAGTGGGAGCTTTGATTGCAGGGGCGTATTACTTTAAAGGTAAGATTGGAGCGGCTTTACTTGCCCTTCCAACACTTGCTTACCTACTTATTGTGCCAGATATGTTGGAAGCACTTACAACATCAGGTGGCGATGAGGACATAGGATGGTTCACTTATGTAATAATCCCCTTTTGGTTATTTACTATCCTACTGAACTTTATGTCTATTATCGCTGAGGTACGAGGCACCAGTAACAAAGTAGATCGCTAAATTAATGAACAAATCCCTTGAATGGTTTGGCGCGTTAACGGCGATTACCTTTTCATTGCTGGTTGCATCGAATTCTGGCAATGAAGTGCTCGGCTTTGTTTTACTCTTCGTTTCTGCAATCGCCATTGGGTTGTGGTCTTTTTTTGGTAAGCACTATGGAATTTTGGTACTTCAGTTCTTCTATGCTACAGCAGGTATTATCGGTGTGCTGAGATGGTTATAAAGGTTAGTCTAATGAGTCATTGATGATGAACCTTTGTGAGAAAGATAAATTCAATCACTGTGCGATAGACATAACTTAATAGTATCGAATCAATTTAAATCGACTATTCAACTATCCTCGTGGAAGTCCTAATCCTCTTGTTGCAATAATATTGCGCTGTATTTCAGAGGTACCTCCACGGATTGTTGCTGGAACAGACTGAACATAGTCACCTGCATACGAAACAGGCACATAGTCACCTGCCTCACGTTCTGACCACAATGCTCCATATAATCCGAACAATTGTGATCCTGTTCGTGCAAGGCGTTGAGTTAATTCAGAGTTGAATAATTTTGAAGTTGACGCTTCATAATTTGGTATTTGCCCAGAATTGTGTATGGAAATCACTCTAAATGAGAATTGAAACATCACCTCTGTTTCGATATATCTGTCAGCTATCTCAGCGCGCATCCCTGTTTCTCTTTTACCAAGATGTGATCTGTATTTTCCATCGTCTGTGCCTAAGTAGTCGATTAGTGCCATCAAGCTTTTCCTCGATCCCACAGCACCGGCAATATTTGAACGTTCGTTGTCTAAAAGAGTCATACCGACATACCAACCACGATTTTCTTCACCCAAAAGATTGGATACAGGAGTACGAACATCTTCGAAAAATGTTTCGTTGAAATAATGCTTATTTGCCATATCAACGATTGGTCGAATGGAGAGTCCTGGTGCGTTGATATCATCGATCATCAAGAAACTGATGCCACGATGTTTTGGAGCATCTGGATCAGTACGTGTCAGAGCAAAAATAGCATCGTTGAGATGTGCAGCAGAAGTCCAGATTTTGGATCCATTGATAATATATTCATCACCATCTCGAACTGCACGTGTTTGTAATCCTGCAAGGTCAGATCCTGCTCCAGGTTCTGAAAATCCTTGTGCCCAGGTAACGTCACCTTTCATGATGGGAGGCAGATACTTTTCTCTCTGTTCTTCTGTTCCGTGAACGATAAGAGACGGTCCTAACTTACTGATACCACCTGAACCTCCGACTGTTGGAGCACCAGCCTGAGCGAGTTCCTGATTAAGAATAAATTGCTCCATAGGCTTCAAGCCACCACCGCCATATTCTTTTGGCCAGTGCGGAGCGGCCCATCCTTCATTTGATAAGGCCTCCATCCAATCCTCTGCAGCTTTACGTGCTTCAGGATCTTCTGACTTTCGATCATTCTCCCAAGGGCGTTCTCTTTGATGGACTTCTTTACCCATGTCTACATATCTTTGCGGAAGCTTCGAATCTAAGAG